>ERZ802830.2098-NODE-2098-length-18338-cov-5.95969_pt1 | contig 18338 bp, 20 predicted proteins | sample MGYA00345654_ERZ802830 | MGnify/ENA primary metagenome ERZ802830 (study PRJEB30503, sample SAMEA104212375) | marine metagenome | biome: Westerlies Biome; feature: [SRF] surface water layer (ENVO:00010504) within the epipelagic zone...; material: water...
TAATCAAGTGCTTTGTTTACAGCTTTGAATTTCTAGTGAACGAGTTTGATTTCCCGAGAGAGACTAACTACAGATAGACAATGGATTTAAATATTCCTTCAACACTTGACGATTTCACAATTGATTGGCTTAACGAAGCTTTCTTAGTTTCCGGAAATAATTATGGACCTATCGTTTCACTTGTATCTGAACGAATAGCTGTTGGGGAGGGTTTCCTTGGAGAACTTGCTCGCTTGCATATCGAATATGGAGATGGAGTGGCGGGTCCGGCTACAGCTATTGCGAAAATACCAACAACGGACGGATCGCTAAAACCGTTAGGGGTGATGCTAGGAGTGTATGAAAGAGAATCACTTTTTTATGAACAAGTAGCTCCAAAGGTCGCAATCCAGAAACCAGATATATATTTCAACGGACGAAATGCTGAAGATGAAAAGTACGCTCTTTTGATGGAAGATGTAGGTAGATACAGGTCAGGTGACCATCTTCAAGGTGCCACACTAACCGAAGCGAAAGCAGTGATGGAAACTGCAGCGAAAATTCATTCGCGTTGGTGGGACAGCGAAGAACTTGCAGCCATGGACTGGGTGCCCCCGCTCGACAGTCCCATAAACATGGGCTTACAAAATCTATATGAACAGTCTTGGCCTTCTGTAATGGATCAATATGGGCATCTATACCCTGAATGGCTTCCCAGCAAGCTTGAAGAGTTTATTCCTGAGATTTCCAAATGGTTAAAAAGTTGGGCTGAGCTTAGTCGGACATTAACTCATAATGATTTCAGGTTGGACAATCTTCTATTCGATGACAGTAAAGATCCCTTGCCGGAAGTAATAGTGATTGACTTCCAGCTTGTTGGCAGAGGAGATGGGTCTGGCGATATTTCACCTTTCCTAGGATGCAATCTTGATATTGAGCTTCGAAGATCAAGTGAAATAGCACTTCTTCAGGATTATTTTGACGTTATGCAGGCTAATGAGTCTGGATATCCCACATTTGATGAACTCGTTCATCAAATAGATACAGCTCATCTTTTCTGGCTTGTTAACTGGGGGAACACTGCTGTTATGGCTGATCAACCAAACCAACGCGCTGAAGATCTATTTAATGCGGTGCTTCAACGGAGCATAGCTACGGTCGTTGATCGCGACAGTGTTCAATACATCGGTTCAATTGATCAGTAGGCGCTACGCTAAGAGAGGCGTCGGAGGTTCTATGGGAAGCTTAAAAGAACAGGCAATTGAAATAATCAAAACAAAAGGTTTAAAAAAATTAGAAGCACCAGTCCAATTGGCATCAGGGGCTATGAGCCAAGATTTTGTAGATGGAAAACTTGCAACTGCTCACTTTGACGACCTTGAAATAGCAAGCCGGGCAATTGTAGATGGGCTTATTTTGCATGGAGTTAAATTTGATGCAGTTGGAGGACCAACTCTGGGTGCAGATGCGTTAACCATAGGCATTGCTAGTATTCAACGTTGCCGATGGTTTTTTGTTCGTAAAGAGCCTAAAGGGCGAGGAACCAATAAGTTAATTGAAGGTTCACAGATTGGTGAAGGAGAACGTTGCCTCATAGTTGAAGATGCTATAACTACCGGAGGTTCACTTCTTAAAGCAATTCATGCTGTCGAAGAAACTGGAGCTTCAGTGGTGGCAGTAGCAACGCTTGTTGACAGAGGAGAAACTGCGAGACCACTAATTGAAAGTCGTGGAATCCTATATTATCCATTAGCAACATATCTCGATTTAGGAATTGATCCAGTAGAGCCCCCTAATTGATAACAGAGATCACCCATGCTACTTTAATGTGAGGCATTCAAACGGGGCTTCTGATGTCTACTACAGACAATTTACAAGATGTAGAAATTCTTGCCGATAAAGACCCAGGTGAGGGACTACCAGGAAGAGTTTCTTTACCTGGATACACCCGCACAATGGGACCTCAAACACATTTATTCGCCGAAAGAGAACGTCTGCAGCAACTCAAATGGAATCACTTCAATGTAAAACAACTCTCACCAACCATAGGCGCAGAGTTGCAAGGACTCGATCTATCCCAAGAACTCAGCAGAGACGTCATCGATGAGATCAAAGAAGCCTTGTGGAACTATAAAGTAATTTTTTTCCGTGACCAAAAAATAACATCAAAGCAACAATTACGTTTCGCCAGTCAATTTGGAGAACTTGAGATTCACCCATTCCTTCCCCCAAATGCTGAAACACCTGAACTTGTTAGGTTTGAGAAAAATGCAAAAGCTGCCGGTTACGAAAATCAATGGCATCACGACGTGACATGGAGGGAAGAACCCTCACAAGGAGCGATTCTTCGAGCAGTTGAAATACCACCTGTCGGCGGTGACACCCTTTTCGTTGACGCAAATGCAGCATACGAAGGTCTACCAGATCAGATCAAAGACAGAATAGATGGCCTATACGCCACACATGACTTTCTTAGAGCTTTTGCTCGACAAGTACCAAAAGAAAAACTTGAAGAAATAAGAGCCAAATATCCTCTTGTAAAACATCCAGTAGTCATCAATCATCACGAAACCGGAAAACCTCTCCTTTACGTCAATCGAATATTCGTAAGTGCAATAGATGGACTAGAAGAAAATGAAGGATATGAATTAATTGATTTACTCTGTCGGGAATTTGAAATCCTTGAATATTCATGTCGTTTCCGCTGGGAAACCAACTCGATTGCATTCTGGGACAATCAAGCTGTCCAACATTACGCAGCTAGCGACTATTCTCCTCACATACGAGTTATGGAAAGAGCCAGTATCAAAGGAACACGACCAGAACGTATCAGAAGCTAAATTGAATGAAAGAACTTAAGATTTTAGCTAAAGACACCACTTGATGTTTGGAAATTGATTCCTTGGTCGTATCGTTGAATCTTGAGTTTGTGAGTTACTTAGATGACTCAAAGCTCATATTATTATCAAAATTTTTTTAGTGTGCTAGGAGTACTAGAAGATGAATTTGCACCCACGGGAAGACCGGATAGTTGTACGTCCGGGCGAATCCGAAGAAACTACGGCCAGCGGACTTGTTATCCCAGATACGGCCAAAGAAAAACCACAACAGGGAGAGGTCCTAGCTGTAGGACCTGGTAAGCGTTCTGAACAAACAGGGGAACTTATACCTGTAGACGTAGAAGCAGGTGACACAGTTGTTTATGCAAAATACGGTGGAACTGAAATCAGTAGTGGTGGCGAAGAACTATTAATCCTTTCGGCGCGTGATGTACTCGCCATAGTCAAGTAGGTAAGGAACAACAATGTCAAAAATTTTAAAATTCGATGAAGATGCACGTCGCAAACTCGAAGCAGGAGTAAATCATCTCGCAGACGCAGTTAAAGTGACACTCGGACCTAAAGGACGAAATGTCGTTCTTGATAAAAAGTTCGGTGCACCAACAATAACTAATGACGGCGTTTCTATAGCCCGCGAAGTTGAGCTTGAAGATCCATTTGAGAATATGGGAGCACAACTCGTAAAGGAAGTAGCAACGAAGACTAACGATGTCGCTGGAGATGGAACAACGACTGCGACTGTTCTCGCTCAAGCAATGGTTCGCGAAGGACTACGAAACGTAGCTGCTGGAGCAAACCCAATGGTCCTCAAGAAGGGAATACAAGCAGCTGTAGACGCTGCGGTTGAATCCATTGGATCACAGGCTGAACAAGTTGCTGACTCCAAAGACCAAATAGCAAATGTTGCATCAATCTCAGCAGCTGACGAAACAGTTGGTGAAGTTATTGCTGAAGCAATAGACAAAGTTGGTAAAGATGGAGTTGTAACCGTTGAAGAATCAAACACTTTCGGTATGGATCTCGATTTCACTGAAGGTATGCAATTCGATAAAGGTTACCTTTCTCCATACTTCGTAACGGATGCTGAAAGACAAGAAGCAGTTCTAGAAGAACCTTATATTTTGTTGACTCAAGGAAAAATCTCCTCTGTTCAAGAAATGTTACCTGTTCTCGAAAAAGTAATGCAGTCAGGTAAACCTCTTTTGATCGTTGCTGAAGATGTTGAAGGTGAAGCACTCGCAACACTCGTAGTAAACAAAATACGCGGAACTTTCAATTCAGTTGCTGTGAAAGCACCTGGATTTGGAGAGCGACGAAAAGCAATGCTTCAAGACATGGCAATTCTCACCGGAGGTCAGGTCATCGCAGAAGAAGTCGGGCTTAAGCTTGATGGTGTAACCCTTGATCTTCTGGGTACTGCTAGAAAAATAGTTATTACCAAAGACAATACAACCCTTATTGAAGGAGCGGGATCACGTGAAGACGTTGAAGGTCGCGTTTCTCAAATCAAGGCAGAGATCGATAATACCGACTCTGACTGGGATCGAGAAAAACTTCAAGAAAGGTTAGCAAAACTCAGCGGCGGAGTAGCTGTTGTGCAAGTAGGCGCAGCAACAGAAGTTGAGCTCAAAGAAAAGAAGCATCGAATTGAAGATGCACTCTCAGCAACCCGAGCAGCTATAGAGGAAGGTGTTGTCGCTGGTGGCGGAACCGCTCTATTACGTGCAAGAGGAGCTGTAGATGAAGCAGCTAGCAACCTAAAGGGTGATGAAGCAACTGGAGCAAGAATGGTTTCAACAGCTTTGGCAGCCCCAGCAAAACTAATTGCTGAGAATGCAGGGTTTGAAGGCTCAATCATCGTTCGAGAAATTGAAGATGCTAAAGGAAATGTTGGATTTAACGCATCAAAAGGAGAACACGAAGATCTTGTTAATGCAGGGGTTATTGACCCAGCTAAAGTGACACGAGCAGCTCTACAAAATGCAGCATCCATAGCAAGCTTGCTTCTAACGACTGAAGCTCTTATTGCAGATAAGCCAGAACCGGAAGCACCAATGCCAGCGGGAGACCCAATGGGTGGCATGGGTGGTATGGGTGGAATGATGTAATCATTCCATTTGGAAAGAAAAGCGGGCCGGAGAAAATCCGGCCCTTTTTTCTTTTTGTCTCTTAGATAATGAAGTTAATTACAAAAAGATCAGTACCCTCTCCAAGTATGGATCAACGCCCAAAACCAGACGCAGCTAAACTTCTCGCACAATGGAACGAATGGGAGACTGGCGAAACGCCTCCTGGACGAGTAATGAGTAATCTTAAAACCGGAGGATTGCCAGAACTTCTTGAGTCATTGCTTGAAGACTAGAAATACTATGCAAGAGAAGAGGGGTGGCAAGCAAATAATTCCTCGTCCGGATAGTTGGAGTGAAGGAGAAGCGGCTCCCTGGTCAAATATAAGTAACCCTCAATTCACCATAGAATCAATCACAAGAACCTTTACAGGAAATACTCCTGATGATTCTTCGGTCGATTCATATGATCGTGAATCTTCAGTTCTCATAGCTTTGTATGAATTTAAAGAACAAGTATGGATGATTCTGACTCGCCGATCTGAAACTATGCGTTTTCACACGAGTGAAGTTAGTTTTCCTGGCGGGAACCAAGAACCTCAAGATAACGACCCTTGGGATACTGCTTTGAGGGAAGCACATGAAGAGATCGGTTTAGATCCAACACTTCCCAAAAAAATCGGGCAACTTACATCCTTTGTAACAGTAGGAAGCAACTCGCTTGTAACTCCATTTGTCGCAACTCTTCCTTATCCTCCCGAATTGAAAGCAAATACAGTTGAAGTTGAAAAAATCTTACATATACCGTTATACGAGTTGCTTTCAGATGAAGTCTACCGAGAAGAAATTTGGGTACTTCGAGATGGAAAAATCAGGAGCATAAATTTCTTTGAGATAGTTGGAGATACTATTTGGGGTGCAACCGGATCGATGATCAGAGAGTTTTTAACGAAACTTATTCGTATTCAGGACACTCAAGAATTAACTTAATTTTAGGTCAAACGAATCTTTAGACCATCGTTACCCAAGTCCTGAATTTCACTAGAATAAAGAACTTAAACCCATAGAAAAGGGTAGCGGTATGGCGGAAGTAGAAATAGGAATGGGTAAATCTGGTCGGAGAGCTTATGGCTTCGATGACATAGCTATTGTCCCGAGTCGAAGAACCCGAGACCCTGAAGATGTTGATATTAGTTGGGCAATAGATGCATTTTCCCTCGAACTCCCATTGATGGCTTCAGCCATGGATGGTGTCGTAAGCCCTCAAACAGCCATCGAAATAGGTCGATTAGGAGGAATCGGTGTTCTAAATCTTGAAGGTCTTTGGACACGCTACGAAGATCCAACCGACATGCTCGATGAAATATCGCAACTTAAGCCAGAACATGCGACCAAACGAATGCAAGAGATCTACTTAGAACCTGTCAAGCTTGAATTAATCTCTCAAAGAATCAAAGAAATAAATGCTTCCGGCGTTATTTCATGTGTTTCGGTAACCCCGCAAAGAACAGAACTTTTCTCCCAGTATTTCTTAGAGAGTGAATTAGATCTATTGGTCATCCAAGGAACAGTCGTCACTGCTGAACACGTTTCACAAACAAAAGAACCACTAAATCTTAAAACTTTTGTTCGTGATTTTCCCATTCCAACAATTGTTGGAGGTTGTGCTTCTTACGAAGCTGCTCTTCACTTAATGCGAACAGGAGCTGCAGGTGTCCTTGTTGGTGTTGGCCCAGGACATGCCTGTACTACACGTGCGGTTTTAGGTATTGGAGTTCCACAAGCAACTGCTATAGCTGACGCTCAAGCGGCACGAACACGTCATTTAGATGAGACCGGTGCATATGTGCATGTTATCGCTGATGGAGGAATGGCTACCGGAGGTGACATAGCAAAGGCAATTGTTTGCGGAGCTGATGCAGTTATGATCGGTTCGCCATTAGCTGCCGCTAGTGAAGCTCCGGGCCAAGGTTCGCATTGGGGTATGGCAACATTTCATCCGAGTTTGCCAAGAGGAGCAAAAGTAGAAACAACTCAAAGAGGATCCCTTGAAGAAATTCTTCTCGGCCCAGCAAATGAAAATGATGGAAGAATGAATCTCTTCGGAGGTTTACGAAACTCAATGTCTACATGTGGATACAGTTCTCTTAAGGAATTCCAAAAGGCAGAAATTAGGGTTGCCCCAGCCCTACACAAAGAAAGCAAATACCTGCAAAAGCAACAAGGCGTCGGTATGGGGTGATTGTTCTTTCTAGAATTCAATACAATTGAAAAGAAACTAGTAAAGAGTTAGATACGTGAGTGAAAAAATACCAAAAGTTCTTGTCTTCGATTTTGGTGCACAGTACGCGCAACTAATTGCACGCCGTGTTCGTGAAGCCAACGTGTACAGCGAAATTGTTTCCCATGAACTTTCAGTAGATGAAGTAAGGAAAATAGATCCCGTGGGAATTATTCTCAGCGGAGGTCCTAAATCAGTTCGAATAGATGGCGCACCTCAAATTGACCCAAGTATCTATGAACTTGGTATTCCTATTTTAGGAATTTGTTACGGAGCCCAACTCATAGCGCAACAACTTGGCGGAATTGTGAGTCAATTTGATGCTGGCGAATATGGCCGAACCGCTCTTGAGATTACTGGAGGGAATCTTTTATCTGACCAACCTACACAACAAGATGTTTGGATGAGTCACTTTGATTGTGTTACTGAAGTCCCCGAAGGATTCATTGTTACTGCTTCGACGCAGAATGCTCCCGCTGCAGCCTTTGAAAGCGAAAAAATATATGCGGTTCAATATCACCCTGAAGTTTCCCACACTCAATACGGACAAAAGACTATTGAAAAATGGTTAGAGATATCAGACATACAACGTACATGGACTATGACAAATGTTATCGAAGAACAAGTGTCGGCGATACGCGCTCAGGTTGGGAATCGGCGAGCAATTTGTGGGCTTTCCGGAGGAGTAGATTCTGCTGTAGCGGCGGCACTCGTTCATAAAGCAATTGGGTCTCAACTCACCTGCGTTTTTGTTGATACTGGCCTGATGAGAAAAGACGAAGGAGAACAAGTCGTTGAAACATTCCAGAAAACTCAAGGAATAGAACTAATACATGTCAAAGCTGGTGAAGAATTTTTCAACAAACTAAAAGGTATTACTGAACCCGAAACAAAAAGGAAAGCGATAGGAGAGCTATTTATTCGAATCTTTGAACGAACTTCAGGGGGGATAGAAGACGCACACTTTCTAGTTCAAGGAACGCTCTACCCTGACATTATTGAATCTGGAAGCCAGCATGCAGCTACGATCAAAAGTCACCACAATGTAGGAGGCTTACCTGAAGATATGGAATTTGAACTCGTAGAACCCTTACGTTCTCTCTTTAAAGATGAAGTGCGTTCAGTAGGTTCTGAGCTAGGGCTACCTGACGAAATCGTTTGGCGTCAACCATTCCCTGGCCCTGGTTTAGGTGTGCGAATCATAGGTGAAGTCACACCTGAAAAAGTAGCTATTCTTCAAGAAGCTGATTTTATTGTTCGTGATGAGTTGAAAAAAGCTGGATTAGAGCGAGAAATATGGCAATCTTTCGCAGTTCTCCCAGATATACGATCTGTTGGTGTAATGGGTGATGAAAGAACTTATGGTTACCCATGCATCATCCGAGCAGTAACAAGTGAAGATGCTATGACAGCTGATTGGGCTCGAATTCCATACGAAGTGCTCGAATTAATGAGTAATAGAATTATTAATGAAGTTGAAGGAATTAACCGCATCGCTTATGACATAACTTCCAAGCCACCGGGAACAATAGAGTGGGAATAAGGAATGGTTAAAAATATTGTTGATCTTTATACCCGAGCAGTTGCTTCCTTCGGGGAAACTCTTCAACACGTTTCTCTTGATAGCTGGGAAAAGCGCACACCATGTGATGACTGGACCATACAAACCTTAGTGGTGCATGTTCTCTCAGGTGAAGTGCAATTAATGAATCTCGTTGAGGATGAAACGTACTCGTCTCCAGAGTTAAGCCCCAACATACTTGGTCCTGACCCTATGTCTACTTGGCGCGGTACTGCTATTAATGCAATCAGAGTCGCTCAAGACACTCCGTTAGGTAAAGAACTTCCTCACCCAACGGTAACGTTGACGTTAGAACGGTTACTGGGGGCTCGCATCACCGATAATGCCGTGCACGCTTGGGATCTATCTCAAGCGCTTTCTCTAAATCATGTCATCGATCCAGAAATAGCAGAATGGGCACTTGATTATTGGGCAAATATGTATGATTTTCTTTCGCAATCTGAACATTTCGGCCCACCGCAAAACCCACCAGATCAAACTCCGAGTACACGACTTCTATCGTTGCTAGGGCGAACAGTCACCTAAAAACGCGAACAGGGTTAGACCCATCCCAATTAGCAGCACTCGCAATGTCTTCCTGTCTGCGGAAACGCACGCTCTTAGGAATGTCACCAATCTCAAGAATGTTCCCATCCATGCCTTCAAGATAAGCGAATCTCATTCCTCGAATCGCACCGTCCTGGCCAACTTTCATTCCCTTTTCAGTCAATGATGTTAACGCTGAATCATAATCCTCTGGATAGAAGCAGACATGTTGAATACCCTCACCAAAGTCATTCACGAAATTTTGGTACATGGATGGTGCTTTGTTGTGCTGCTGGATTAATTCAATTTGCATTGAGCCTGTAAAAGCCATCGCTATTCCCATTTCTACTTCACTTGGTTCGCCCTGATAGTTGAAATAATCGAGAGTCACATGCGGAATGACAGTCCACGGGCCAACACCCGCTTTTTCTACCCATGCCCAAGCTGCCGTTTCTAGATCTTCAACAACGTAACCAAGCTGTCCAATAGGTCCTAACAGAGCATTCACAGTCGCATACTAGAAGAAAATATCAATATGTACACTTTAGTCAACTCGTAAAGTCTGACTTTTGTGTCTACGATGCATGTATGGCAAAAGTATCATTAATAGCGAAATTACAGACAGATCCCGAAAAGTCAGAAGAAGTTGAAGCGGCATTGGCAGCGACGTGCTCGGCTGCCGAAGAAGAGGGAGGCCTCGAAATCTACTCAGCTCATAAAGATTCAGGAGAAGAAGGAATCTACTGGTTTTTTGAACTTTACACAGATGGTGATGCTTTGGGAGTGCACGGTCAAGGCGACGGGATGAAAGCAGCTATGTCAGCTCTAGGTTCTCTACTTACAGCACCACCAACTATCAACATTGCTTCACCGGTTGCAGCAAAAGGACTTCAGCTTTAACAAAACCTACTCTGGAAGTTCAGCAATCGTCACCGACCCGGTGACACCATTGACGCTGATAATCGCTCCATTAGGAATTTTAGAAACAGCTTCGAAAACGCCTGTGACGCAGGGAATACCAAATTCTCGACTCACAATAACCGAATGGCTTAAAGGAGCTCCTACTTCTACGACAACACCAGCCGCTGGAATAAACAAAGGCGTCCATGAAGGATCAGTTATAGGAGCTACAAGGATTTCTCCCGGTTCAAGACCTTGCGGGTCACTTGGGTCTGTAATTACTCGTGCTTTACCGGTTACTATTCCAGGGCTTCCAGGCACCCCTGCGAGTTCATCCCCTGCATCTGCTGGTTGGCCAGAAACTCCACGTTCCCCCCATTCGCTTAATAGTGGGACCACGCCATTGACGATGAAAGGATCTTGTAATGAGCCTAGTGACTCAAAATCATTTGCACGTTGTCTGATAAGGTCAATCATTTCCTCTGGAGCATCAACAAAGGAATCAAGCTCAGCGTCGCGTAGCAAAAATATTTCTCGCGGCGTACGCAGAACTCCACGATCGGTCATTCGCCTACCTAACTCGTACATGGGAAGTCGAATTTCATGGTTCGTAAGCATCGACGTGAGCTTGGTTCGCTCTCTTCCAGCAATAAATACTCTGGCCGTCCGCATTCCTAAATCAAGTGTTGCTAACGCTTCATCATTACCAGCAAAAACTTCGCGAATTTCTTGTTCTGCCGCTTCACGATCAGCGACAGCAGCAGCATGACGGTTCTTTGGAGAAAGGGACTCATCAGCGTGACGCATTGCATCAATAGCAGCTAAAGCGCTCTCCGGTTTTATTTCCCAAGTTTCTGAAGCTGCATCCCATTCGTAAGGGCCCCTAGCGCCATGCTCAGCAAGAAAATCTGCAAAATCATTAAGGAAAGCCGCATTTGCATCGGAGGATGAAAGTCGATCCATCAATCCACTCACTCCATCATCAAAAGCTGCTGTCAGACTTTCGCTTCTGGTTACTTGGCGAGAAAGTTCCCACATATCGACAGATGGAGGAGCAGAATCAATCCCTCCCAAACCAGAAATAAGACGACCTGGTAAAGCTGGATCTATTTCTCCGCAAAGAGCTCCAAGAACCGTAGGACCAGTCGCAGACATAGTTCCATAGACTTGGTATGGTTCAAAGAATTCTCGGACAAGAGGTTTTAAAGAACGCGCTCGTTCAATCAATTCAGCATCTGATGCTGAGGTTAAATCTGGACGTTGCGAACGGACAGACAGAATTTTGTTTCGATCTTCTGTTAATTCCTCCGGAAGTTCTTCAAGGGACATCACCCATGCTTGCACTTCTTCAATCTTTTCAACCAAATCAGGCCTCTGATCACCATCTTGGGGCACATAAGGGGGCACGTCAGGGTGGTTTCCAAGAAAGGCAGCGTCCATGGCTTCAGCTGACAATCCGGGAGTTCGTTCACCATTAATACGAATCATTGATGCGTTCAGGTATAAGTAACCTCCGAAACAAGCAATGTAATCAGGTTGATCAGGGTTTGATTCGTCGGGAGTAAAAACCCCTTGACGGTGTGCTCCATCAGCCCAACCTTTTGAAACGCCTTCTTCCCAGATGAGGTCCCACCCCAATGGACTTACCGGATTAGGGAGTATCTCTCCAGCATTAGCTCGCGTATACACAGGAAACCTTTTGCTTGGTTCCCAGTCGGTTATCCAACGATCATCCATAATTTACCCCACTTTTAGAGTTTAAAGGCCCGTGTTCTATTATCTTCAATATCCCACACTGCGGAAATAACCGCCAATACCCAAATAGTTAATCTAGTTACTTGTCGGTAACCCAGTTTGGGGAACGTTTTTCAAGAAAAGCCGCCATTCCTTCAGCAGCTTCTTCAGAATTAAATAAAGCATTTGAATATTCTGCTGCCCATGGAAAAGCTTCGTTCGCTGGTTTCTCAGGAATTTCATTTATTAAACGTTTAGCTGCAGCTAGAGCCAGAGGTCCTCCATGAAGAATATCCTCTAGTACTAGTTGGATCTCATTGTCTAAATCTTTGGCTTCCACAGCCCGTGAAATGATTCCAAGTTCCGCTGCTTTCACTCCTGAAAACTTATTACCTCTTAAGAAAGCTTCCATTGCCTCTCCTCGTCTCATTTTGGCTAGGCAAACAACAGAAATGATTGCCGGAGCGACACCTAAACGTACTTCAGTAAAACCAAATTTTGCGTCTTTGGTAGCTATGGAAATATCGGCAGCGCATGCTAATCCAATGCCACCTCCCATAGCTGCTCCACTAATTTTAGCTATAACCGGTTTTGGGGACTTTAAAATTAACTCAAGAACTTGATCGAACCCAATTGTTTCCTGATCAACCTGACCTGTTTGTATTGATCGTTCTTTTAGGTTCGCTCCAGCACAAAAGACGTTTCCTTTGTGCGTTAACACAAGGGCACGAACGTTAGGATCAGTATTAGCTGAGGTGATTGCTTGGTAGATGCCGGTAGTAAGAGCATTACCAAGAGCATTCCTGTTTTCTTTATCATCTAATGTGATCGTGGCTACATCACCTTCAACACTGTAAATAACTGGGCTCATAGCTCCTCCATTGTGTCAACGTCCACAGTACAGGTAATGGCCGCCAAGATGAAAATGCAACAACGAACAAGCGAAATAGGATTAATGAGTATTGAATCCCCCCGATAAGATAACTTTCATTAGAGGTGTCAGAAATAGATAGGAATAGGTAATGGATTTTGACTCGCCACCAGATGATGACCCGATTCGGCAGCAGGTGCGAGATTGGATTAGAGAGAACCCTAAACCCAGTTCGAAACAATTAGTTAAAGCCGGTTACGTCGTTCCTCACTGGCCAAAACCTTATGGTCTAGAAGCAGGCCCTATAGAGCAACTCATCATCGCAGAAGAACTAAAAAGAGCAGGTATCCGTCGTCCACAAAACCCCATAGGTATCGGTTGGGCCGGACCGACAATTCTTGAAGCAGGAACCGAAGAACAAAAAAAAGAATATCTTCCAGGCTTACTAACCGGAGAGGATTTCTGGTGCCAGCTTTTCAGTGAGCCTGACTCCGGATCTGATCTGGCAAACCTATCTACACGAGCTGAAAGAGACGGCGATGAGTATGTTGTGAATGGATCAAAGATATGGTCAAGCGGTGCGCATGTATCTAAATATGGTATTTTGATCGCAAGAACGAATCCTGACGCACCAAAACACAAAGGCATTTCCTACTTCATCTGCCCAATGGACGCACCAGGCATTTCCATGTCTCCGATTATTGACATGACAACTGCACATAGTTTCAATCAGGTCTTTTTTGATGACGTTAGGTTAACGAAAGACCATCTCGTAGGTGAAGAAGGAGATGGGTGGCGGCTAGCAAAGGTGACTTTATCAAATGAACGCGTGCAACTTTCTTCAGCGGGTTCTCTTTGGGGAGCAGGGCCATCTGCCGAGTTGCTAATTGAACTTATTCGTGATCAAGGTGGATGCGGTGACCCCCTACTCCGTCAACGTCTCGCAGCTTTACATTGTGAAGCAGAGGTACTTCGCTTAAATCGCTTACGTACATTGTCTGCACGACTAGCAGGTAAACATCCTGGCCCAGAAGCCTCCATACAAAAACTCATGGCGGATGAACATGGGCAAAACACATTGAAACTAGCGCGCGACATAGCCGGAACCTCGGGAATGCTTGAAGGCGCTGGACCACAGGGAGAGGTGCCCGGTCGAATGGGAATGGGTGTCACAGAAAATAATTTCCGAACAAATCAAGTCCCCAACGTTGACCCAATCTGGCACTACGGATATCTTTTCTCACCTGCTTTGACTATCGGAGGAGGAACATTTGCTGTACAGAGAAACATAGTCGCAGAACAGGTTCTTGGTTTACCACGTGACATCAATGTCGAAAAGGGAAAAACCTGGGCGGAAGCGCGATCACAAACAAAAGACTAGTTCTTTAAAGCAGAACGAATAGCTCTCGCTAACTCTTCTGGATTGTCTGAACCTACAAAAATTATTTTCCCATTATTATGCAATATGGCCACCACGGTTTTCCCCCAGGCACGCCACATCATGCCTTTCCTCGTACCTTTGATACCAGATCCCCACCAATTCGATATTTCCCTAGTCTCCACTGCCTCTATTTCACTTATCAGTATTTCTTTCGTTGGGAATCCAAATCTCCACGTCAATCTAATCTTGCCGTCTGCGATTAATGTCGTCATTTTCCCAAAAGCAAATACAACTATGAAAACAATTATCGGAGCTATAACAATTGCTAATTGGGATACCAAAGGAGTTTTTACTCGGCTCGTGAGCACGAGCTGAGGGAGAACTGCGACTACTGTAACTAAAATAGGAATGCCAAAAAGGTATCGAGCATCAGCTGTATTGACATCCTCAAACTCGTACACAGTCAGATTTACCTTGTTCGGGGAAGCCCAAGGAGGCCTTCGGCAATAAGGTTTCGACTAATTTCACTTGTTCCACCATAAATAGTTGTTACGGGAGCGTGGCGGAAATGTTCATCAAGCAACCCACCAACAGGCGCTTCATCTTCACCAAGATAAAGGAGACCTTCGGAACCGGCCATATCAATAAACCATTTTGAATGTTTTTTATAAGATTCGCTTGCGAAGAGTTTTGTCATTGATCCTTCGACTCCAAACATAGTTCCTTCGGCTGCAAGGAAAGCAGTGTTATATGCGAAGCCTCGGCAAACCTCAACATCTATAAGAGCCCGAACGAGGCGCTCGCGAACAACAGGGTCATCAATAATAGGCACTCCATCCGGTCGTTCAGTATGTTGTGCATATTCAAGAAACGCATCAATTAGAGGAGGAGATGGGAACTGTCCACCAGCTATTCCCCGTTCATATTTCAAGGCCGCTTTCATGATTTCCCAACCGCCATCAATTTCACCGATCCGCCATTCATCCCCTATTCGAACATCATCATAAAAAGTAGCGTTTGAACGTTCTGTTCCCATAGTGTGAACCGGTTGAATCTCAATCCCAGCTGTGTTCAACGGAACGATAAAAAACGTCAGTCCCTTGTGTTTAGGGACTTCCGTATTCGTCCGCGTTAAAAGAAGAACGTAGTCAGCTATGTGGGCCATTGTCGTCCACATTTTCTGCCCGTTTATTACCCATTCATCACCGTCTCGTATTGCACGAGTTTGAGCAGCAGCAACATCGGACCCAGAGTCTGGTTCCGTATAACCGAATGAAACTAGGGTTTCACCATCAAGCAACTTTGGAACAATTGTTTCTTTCAGGTGGTCATTTCCAAGTTCGAGAATTACTGATGCAACGACTATAGCGACTCCCATTCCATCAATTGGTGCGCCAGCTAATTGAAGCTCTTCCACCATCACAGCCATTTCAAGGGCGGTCTTACCTCCACCACCGAGTTCTGATGGTACAGCACCCCCTAACCAGCCCCGTTCAGCAATTTTTTTGTGGAAATCCCAGTTATGGATTGTGCCATCATGGGTTGAACTAATAACGTCCTCGGTTAAATGTTCTGCTATGAACTCTTTTACTTCAATGCGGAAATCTTCAGCTTCACTTGGGAATGACCAATCCATTATGCGACCTTCCCTGAAGGTAAACAGAGATTCGCGATGCGTTGATATTCCAATCCTGGGTCACCCAACTGAAGTGGCCAACCTTTTGCACGACGATAGTAAAGCTGGATATCGTATTCTTCAGCGAACCCGTACCCTCCGTGGTACTGCAAAGAAGTAGCGGCTGCATTAAGAGCAGATTCTGAAGCAAATAAGAAAGCCATACCAGAAAGGCTTTCAGCCATGTCAGTATTATTTTCTAGAGCTGAAATAGCCCTACTCGAGAGAAAATGTGACCCTTCCACTCCAGTTATAGAAGAAGCGAAACCATGTTGAAGTCCTTGAAAAGAACCGATCAAAACACCAAATTGGTATCTTTCTTTAGCGTACGAAACGCCAATGTCAACAGCTTTTCTTCCTAACCCTGTTAACGCAACAGCGATAAGGGCCTGCCACTCGTTTATCGCTCGGTTGAATGCTGATAAAGCTGCGCTTCCTGTTGCAATAATTTCACCTTCAGCAAGGGAACGATTTCCTAACGGTAAGTCCGCCGTGTTGCGAAGGTAGGAATCACTGTCTTTGCCAACAATTAGAATAAGGTCAGATCCAGTATTCACGATAACTGCATCAGCAATAGCTCCAGCTGGAACTATCTTTGCGGTATCTCCGCTGGTTGGTTTCAGCGCTAAAGTAATAATTTTTTCCCCACTAGCCACCGAAGGGAGCAGATCATGTTCCGGATTTAACAATGAAAGCAGACGAGACGCAACTAGATGCTCAATAAAGGGAAGCGGGGCAATGTACTCTCCAAGCAAATCAGCGACGATCGCACCCGTCGTTAAGGATGCCCCGCCACCTCCACTACTTTCCGGTAAGCACATACCAGGCGCACCAGTTTCAACGAAACGTTCCCAAGCTTTGGGGTCAAAACCCTCGTGCTGGGCTGAGCGGACACGTTCAACTGAGCACTCGCTTTCAAAAAACGAGTTAAAAATATCTTTAATAGCTAATTCATCAGAATTTAAACGCAAATACATCTCAATCTGAGATTACCGGAACAGTGGTCAGATGACAGCTTCCATCTTCGAAACATTCACGAAAATTACTGAATCACTTGCTACAAATTAAGTACTCCTATATCATTGTGATATCACATTGATATAGGAGCAGCAATGGATTTATTTACAATAGAAAATATTGGTGGGACACCACTTGGCATGGTCTCAGGAAGCACCATCAAAACAAAAAACGTAGGAAAAGATATCGGTGCGGGCTTAAAAAGCCTCGTTGGAGGAAAACTCGGTAGTTACGAGAAACTGATGGAAGAAGCCCGAGTAGAAGCAATAGACAAGATGGTGGCACAAGCAGAAGCCATGGGAGCGAATGCCATCGTTGGAGTTCGTTTCGAAAGCACTGAAGTCATGCAAGGAGCAGCCGAAATACTGGTATTTGGAACAGCAGTCACCCGATAAATAAACAAAGAATTAAAAATAGAGGAGATTACGTAATGAGCATAACAGAGCTGAACCCTGACAAAGTTGGAAAAGTTCGCAACGGAATAACCATGATTGTCATCTGGTTGATCAATCTTCCAGTGATGATCACCCTATGGGCCTTATCAGGAGTAAGTAATGGGGGAACCATACTCCCAGCGATCATCTTGTCAATATTTACGCTCATAGCACCCATGTGTCTCTACATGTTGCAGCCCAACCAAGCAGCTGTTCTAACCCTTTTCGGTGCATATCGAGGTAGTGACGAGACTCAAGGGCTACGTTTCACAAACCTTTTCTATACTAAGAAAAAAATATCCCTCCGAGTTAGAAACTTCACAACGCACACAGCGAAAGTTAATGACGCAAACGGAAATCCTATTGAAATAGGGGCTGTTGTTGTTTGGAGAGTCGTTGACGTCGCAAAAGCAGTTTTCGGAGTAGAAAGCTTCACCAATTATGTGCATACACAATCCGAATCGGCGGTACGGAACCTTGCTAGGTCATACCCGTATGATTCATTTGAAGATGGCGAAAATGAAATCACACTGATTGGTGACGCCGATGAAGTCAACGATCACCTCAGAACTGAACTTCAGGAACGAGCGAACGAAGCTGGAGTAGAGATCCTTGAAGCTCGACTGAATGACTTAGCCTACGCACCTGAAATAGCTGAAGCTATGCTTCGTAGACAACAAGCAGCAGCAATTGTTGCTGCTCGGGCCAAAATCGTTGAAGGAGCCGTCCTTATGGTTCGCGAAGCAATAGATGCCCTTGAAGAAGGCACTGATGGAAGCGACCCTATTCAATTAGATGCTGATCGTAAAGCAACGTTTGCTTCAAACTTGATGACTGTCATAGCAAGCGACGCTCCAACCGCACCAGTAGTAAACGTTGGAACTCTCAATCGGTAAGTAATATGTCTGAGGGAAGAAAACAGTTTCCGTTACGAGTATCTGAAGATCTATATCGCACCTATGAACGCTGGGCGTCCGATGAATGTCGGTCAGTTAACGCTCAAATAGAAGCAGTATTAACGGAGGCTGCAGCAACAATAGGACGTTTTAGAGA
>ERZ802830.2099-NODE-2099-length-18327-cov-6.72472_pt1 | contig 18327 bp, 26 predicted proteins | sample MGYA00345654_ERZ802830 | MGnify/ENA primary metagenome ERZ802830 (study PRJEB30503, sample SAMEA104212375) | marine metagenome | biome: Westerlies Biome; feature: [SRF] surface water layer (ENVO:00010504) within the epipelagic zone...; material: water...
TGGTTAGGGTTCCCAGTGCGGGGACTTTTGTTAAACGTGAACGGCAAGACGAGTCAGAAGTGTCCGTCGAAGCCGTAGAGGAGTTAGAAATGAGCGATCAAAATCTTGAGATCGTAGAAGAAGCTCCAGCAACGGCTGATAATGTCCAAGCTGAGAGCGACCCTTTAGCTAAGCTTGATGAGTCGCAGCGAGAGGTTCTTCTAAAAATTGTTGAGGCGGTTAGCTTCGAAAACACAGAGTCAGCTGACGAGAGTCGTCTTGCTGAGGAAGTTGCGGCTCTTCGTGAGCAGCTCGATGTAGACCGAGAGCGAAGCAACATTCATGAGGCGGAAGTAGCTTCTCTTAATGAGAAGATTACTGCCCTTCAAGAAGAGAAGAGTTCTCGTGAGCTTGCTGACGCTCTTGCTGTTGCAATTGAAGAGGCTGTTGATGGAAAGCGATTCTCAGGTCTTGTAAGAAAAGAGCTGAACTTCCTTGTTGAGTCGGAGATGGTTTCTGCTCCTGAGGCTATCGCGCCTCATGCAGACCGATTCTTCTCTATGATGGAGGAAGCTTCTGCTCCCATCACAGAGCCTGTTATTCAGGAAGTTGTGGACGCTGCTGACGACGTGACTGAGTCTGTCGAACAGGAAGAGGTCGTCGAGCCTAGTAATGTTAATGAGTTAAATGAACAATTAATCGCCCTTATTCGTAAGCAAAATCGGGCATAACCGGAGGATAAAATGAATTTTTTAAACCTAAACGAGAACGCCTCTTCGCTTGTCGAAAAATGGGGTGATCACATCACAAGTCAAGACACCAAGAAGCGTGGCATTGTTGCTCGCGCTATGGAGCGTCAGTACCAGTTCATCCAAGAGACAATGCGACGTGGAAACATCGCTGCAGTCTTCAAGGCTGACCGAGACCTGTTCCCAACAGTGAATCTCTCTGAGAACATTGTTCCTGGAGACATCGCTACCTTCACCAAGCAATCTCTTGCAATGGTGGACATGGTTTTCGAGCAGATCGTAATTGATCAGCTTGTTGACGTTCGCACAATGGACGGTCCTACTGCTTTCGTTCACACGATGGCTTATCAGCAGGGTGATGCTGGTCTGTATTCCACAGGCACCAACTTCAACACTGGTCTTGATCCAAACTACTCTGACTGTCCTAGCGAAGCTGAGACAGGCTGCCAGGCGGGTGCTGAGGTTGACTTCCAGTTAACTGCAACAACTGTTACTGCTGACTGCAAGCGATTGCAGGCTCGATACACTGTTCAAGCTGAGCAAGACCTTGAGAGCCAGTACGGCGACAGCTTGGCTGACCGACTTCGTAACTTCATGGCTACTGAATTACGCCGTGAAATGCAGGGCGAAGTCATTGACCAACTTATTGCTAACGCAAGCACCACTGTTTCTTGGTCACAGACTCCGACAGGTATCTACACCTCTCTTGATCCAAAGATCTACCAAGAGACACTGTATGACGCCATTCAAGATGCCGACAACGGAATCTTCAAGTCTGCTGACGGTTTCCGTGGCGCTAACTGGGTTGCTGGCGATCCTGATGGACTCTTGTTCCTTGAGCAACTTCAGTCTTTCAACATCACTTCTGATGGTGCTGACCGATCTGACTCTGTTCGTGGTGACATCGATTCTTACTCCAACAAGTTTGGTGTAGCGAATCACCGATACGACATCTGGAAGATGCGTTTCATGCCAGCAAACACTTTGCTCTTGGGTGTTAAGTCTGACAACCCACAAGAAGTTGGACACATCCACGCTACTTACATTCCAGTAAGTGACTTGGGCGCATTCCGAGATCCTCGCACTGCATGTGTAGACATGGGTGTTATGACTCGCTACGGCAATGCAACAGTTCGACCGGGGCTGTTCGCTGTAGTTAACATCACTGCCTAATAGGCTCGTCTGGTGTTTAAAGGGGGAGGGCTTCGGCTTTCCCCCTTTTTTGTTTTAGGGGTACCCAGCTTTACCTGTTTCTTATATTGTTCTTACGACAGGACCCGTCCCACTCGGGCACCTGGACACCAATATAACAAAGCGGGAGACAGTGGTGGGCACGTCTTGCTGGACCCCGCCTTCTCTAGATAGGGGGCACATGTTAGCTCATTCAGAAATAAAGACCCATTCCATTATAGTCCCATGCAGAGGACACTACCCGTTTCTTGCGGAGTGTCTAGACAGCCTAGCCAAACAGTGGAAGTCCTTTGACGAGGTCGTGGTCATGATTGACAACGACATCGAGTCTCTTCAGATTGCAAAAGACTTCATAGAGTCTACACCTCACTCTGCAACAACATGGAAGCTGGCGTACATGAGGGAGCATGGCGGTGTTTATAAGGCTATAAATGCTGGACTGGGGTTATGCACGTCTGACGTTATATCTTTCTGCGGAGCCGACGACATGTGGGCACCGAGCAGGGCGGGTGATGTGATGGACACCTTCGACTCTGTCGACTCTATCGTTAACACGCACCATAAGATGATCGACGCTGAGGGCAAGCCCACTGGATATAGTGACGAGACTATTGGCGGCAGCTTTTCTTATCACAGGGAGATGTTTAATAAGCTCGGAATCTTCAGACAGTGGGACTGTTCTGCGGACAGCGATTTTTATTATCGAGCACTCCGTGTAGGTGGTTACAGATGCATTCATCGATCATTCACACTGATAAAAAGATATCATGGCGACCAGCTTACAGAGCGATCAGACACTGGTTTTGGATCAGAGAAGAGGCTGGCATACGAGGCCATGTGGCACGACGGCACTACCCATCATGCTGACGACATTGCTCCATTCGACATCGTCCTAGAGCGCTGATGGGTATACCGACCCGTATTTAATATGTATAATTAGTTATTATCATAGACGGATTATCGACATGGAAGCCCCACGGATTGACACCGTACTTACTATAATCGTCTCCATCCTTACTATTGCTGGCGCTGGAATAACCGCCACGACGATGGTCAAGGATGTTGATGCTGCCACTAAAGTAAATGGCACGAGAATAGGTGCGTTGGAGTCTGCAATCATTAAGATCGAGTCCAAGCTCGACTATCTGGTCGAAGGCCAAGGCAAGCTTAGGTCAGACGTCCAGGAGTTGAAGGTTGGGGTAGGTCACGTTAAGGAGACGTTAAAGAATGGAAGATCTAATTAAGCTGCTTGATGCTAAGAGCATCATGATTTGCTCATTTGTAAGCTGGGGAATTGTTCAGGCTGTAAAGCCTATTGTTAAGGCAAAGCTCAGCGACTCTATCACCTCGGCTGTATTGCGGTCTCTGGCGATTGTTGCAGGCGCTTCTATTGGGTTCTCTTTAGACTCTAGTGCTCACGGCGCTGGTCTCGGTGCTGCTTGTGGAGCGATGTCCGCTTTCACTGTTGCGTTAATGAAAAGGGTGATCTCCTCTAAGGCTGACGTCGACATGGAAGGTATTGACAGTGGATCGAGCGACGAAGATTCTAAAGAAGGCTCTTGAGCTACTCTCATACATCCTCATCATAGGCTTCGTGATAAAGTTTTTTTCTCGCAGCGGTTCGTCCGATTCAAGATTACCTGAGAAGCTCGATAAGGTCTCTGAGCCTTTCGAGTCAGAACTTGAGGAGTCTGAGGAAGCATTCAACGCAGAAATGAAAGAGGTTAAGGAGAATGAGGAAGTCATCAGCGATATGTCTGCTTCTGATCTTGCTGCTGAGTTCGACAGCGAGTTCTGAGGAGTGCCGATTCTCTACTGATCTGAATGTGGACGAGATTTCCCCGTGTACAGGAATCCTTGTCCCTTCTGAGAAGCTCCGCAACGCATTGCTGTGTAAGCGGGTTACCGTTCCTACTCTGACCGCTGAGAGGGATAAGTGCCTCAGGGATATTGATATAAGGATGAAGCTGTACTTGGCGCGAGAAGATCTGCTTAAGAGTGAGCTAAGTAGGGAGCGTGAATCCTCTCTAATCCGGGATAAGATTTTAACGGTCTCTATCGGTCTTGTTTCTGGTATACTTCTAGGCATAATGCTTTAGGGGTGTCTTATGTCGTTCGGTAAGGAAGATCCAACATATAGAGGGCTTGGCAGCGGAAGATCGCGTAAGCTCGTAATCGAAATGGATGGAACGTCCGACTATGTTGAGGTAGGGAATCACTCAGTCTTTAACTTCACCAATGGCGGTGGTAACGATAGGTCCTTTTCGCTTAGCGCGTGGGTTCAAACTACATCATCGAATGATCAAGGCGCGATTATCTCTAAGAATAGCGGGAACGGCGTGCCCTCTAACTGGTTGCTGGTTCATGACGAAGGAGAGGTTCAAGCGTTCATTTACGATGGAAGCGGTAGCAACCTTGCCGCGATAAGGGCCTTTACTCAAAGCTCGGGACTCCTGCCGCCTGGTCAATGGTCTCACGTCATCATGACATATGACGGATCAAACAGTCAGAACGGGATCAATCTGTATATAAACGGCCAGGTTCAGTCTGTCACCAGAAGCAACCCCTCTCCTTATGGCGGGCTTCAGGCGACAACCAGCCCTGTGAGGATTGGTGCTAATGCGGCCGGTGGGGTAGGTAATGAGTTCGAGAAGTACATCACGGAATGCGTAGTATATGACTTTGAAGTTAACTCGTCGGAGGCTGTGGAGCTTTATAACCAGGGCAGACCGCTGGATATGGTCTCATTCTCTCGTTACTCCGATCTTGTTTCATGGTGGAGAATGGGAGACGGAGACTCCCCTGGTGCTGGCGGAATCATTGATGGGGTTGGCTCCTATAATGGCACACTGGAAAACGATGCCAAGATTGTTGCAGTTAGAGACCTGTGAGTTCAGCTTCGTCTAACATTCACACGAGCCTCCAAGGACTACTTAAACCCTTGTCACAGGTAATCGCAGACCCTCATAACGCTCGGAGACATGACAAGAAGTCCATTGATGGGATTAAACTTAGCATGCTTCAGTACGGTCAGGTTTTTCCAATACTGGTGAATAAGACAAGCGCCTATACCTTTACATGTGTTGCAGGATCAGGTCGTGTCACTGCAGCTAAAGAACTAGGTTGGGAAGATATCGCTTGCGTGGAATGGGACGGAACACTTGAGCAGGCTAAGGCGTTTGCAATTGTAGACAACAAGACTGCAGAGCTTTCATCCTGGGACTCTGATGCTCTTGGAGAGGCGCTGTCAGACCTAATTGATACGGAAGAGTTCGCAACCCTAGAAGCGCTTGGAATACAGGGAGACCTGGTAGACGCCTTTGATGGGGACGGTCCAGAGAAGGAGTGGTGCGAAGACTCCTCACCTTCGCCAGCGGTTCATAGAGTAATCATTCACGACCCGGACCTTGCGCTTGAGGTAATGACTCTGGTGGCAGCGTCGATTGAAAAGTATGGGGACATGGTGGAGATCAAGTAAGTCTCTGCGAGATTGCCTTTCTAGGGGACTTATCTCCGATTGTTATTGTGTATATCTTGGTAGCCTTCGCCTCTGCATCCTCATAGAGTCCTCGGTGTATGTTGCCTCCAGGCACATCGTCAATTACCTCGTTTATAGAGTCTACGATCAGATCGAATGCGCGAGCGCTCATATCTAGGACCGAAGGCGGAAGCGTCATCACGCAGGCACAGTCGCTTTGGTCTACAGGAGAATCAGAGTGAAGAAATATTCCCCTGTTAAAAGAAGCACGAACTGACCGTCTGGTCGAGTTCTTGTCTAAGACATGCCTATTCTCGCTTCTTCCCATGAACATGGTCCCCGGCCTGTCAAACACACCTCTCAGATCGTTCTTATCCACACTGTTGAGGAACGTGGGTGTTGACGAGAGGGTGTTGAATATGTGCAGAATTTCGCAGCCGTAAGAATTGCCGTCGTTCCACATGGTCCTGAAGGATCTGGTGGGTGCAACATCTTTTATTAACTGGTTATCGAGGATCATGAGCGGATAAAGACTGCCCGCATCGCACTCGTCACACAGATAGTCCAACAATCCCCTAGCGTTGCCCTTAACCTTGTCCGAAACCAGCTCCCGCGACATTGGCAGAGTTGCAATGACCCCCACCCTAGCGCCAGCCCGCTGCGCGGCATCAACAATGACTGGACCAGCTCCGCTTCCGGTTCCTCCTCCTGATCCTAAGCATACAAAGAGCTTCTCAACCCTTCCCTGGTCCATCAGAGACGATATACGGGACTCTATGTCGCCTATACTGACTTCTGCAGCACGCTTTCCTTCGGCTGCATCCTTACCTGCGCCGTCTGAATGGTCCCCGATTAGAAACTTAGTTTCATCGGGTGCTTCGAGACCTTCCAGGTCTACCGATGCAGTGTTTATAAACATCACATCCTCATACCCCATCCCCCGAAAAGTGTTGGCAATGTTGCATCCGCCCTGACCCACGCCGATGAACCCAATTTCGAACGATCTATCCATCTCTGCTCTCCGAAAGGTAGTTTATTGCGCGAATAAGGCACTCCACTTTCTCATCACTACAGTGTAGTCGATAGGATAAAGACTCCTTCTTTTCTTTAAGGGACTCAATGCTTTCCTGAAGCCGCTCTGAGTCCGACTTTCGTCCCTCGTTAGCGTCTTGAAGCTGAGAAGTAAGTGCATGTATCTGGTTCTTCTGCGAAATTACGACCTCATGCGCCTTGGTAACAGCCTCGATAAGATATTCAACAGCCATCTCTCTTCTTCTAGGTTGCCTCAGAGCCTCGTCACCCTTGGTCAGTTCCGCTGCAATATCATCCAGCTTCTTGAGGCTTTTGCTTTCTAGGTTTACCTGTATTCTGCTCATTTTTTAACTCTTTCAAATGATCTTGGAATGTATTTGACCCACGCGAACGGCTTGCGAACCTGGTCATTGTAAGTGGGATCGTCTTGATTGTCATATGCCTCTATTTCGTAGGGCGACATGCGGTAAGCGAGATAGGTGTTCCGATGATAGGCTAAAAGCAGTAGCCACCATAATCCGTATAGGATCCACTGGGGGAGGAATAGGCACTCAAGCTGCTGCTTCCAGTGCGTAGTTTCGTGGTTCCGAAGTCTAGGGGTGGCTACACCTCTGGTCCATACAAAAATGAAGAACGCGAATCCGCCCACTTCAAATGGGGCTATTTTTGAAAGAATTTTTGGAATGCGCGAGTTCTCAAAGAAGATAGGTAACATGACACGTCCTGCGATTTGAATTCGATGTGAATAAATATCGCACAACCCACCAAAATAAGGAAGAGTATCGCCACCGCTAGGTTTACGATGACCATATCAGACAGCGAGAACTCAGCCATATGTCTCGCCAAAGTTCTGAGGCACCAAAGAGTCCTCCGCAGCCCGCACGAGTTCCCGTATGTCCCCATTGAGGTCAAACACTCTCACCCTTGGAGGAAGCCGGTTTTTTGATGACATGTCGTTAGTGGCAAACACTTCTAGCTGCTTTACGCTCATGATGCACCTGGGCAATCTCGACTGGCTTGCGTGCGCCGCAGTTGCACCACGGTCTGTGCCTCCCATAAGCACTCTTCCGCCAGCCCTATACCAAAGCTTTGACGCGCCCTTGGTGTAAAAGGGGCTCTGCATGATGTTGCCTAGAAACAAGACGTCAAAATCCTCTACGCTTTTAATTAAGGCTGCGAGCTTGTAGTCCTTGGCCTCTTCCATGTCTGGATCGCTGGGGTCTCGATGCATGTCAGGGGTGGATACGACTATTTCACCGATGTCAGTCAGTCGTTGAGATATGTTCCCGATGTCTTGAGTAATAAACCACTTCATGACGATAGCCTCCATCCGTACTCTGAAATAAGAAGTGCATCACATATACCATCGTGAGGGACGCGGGCTCTATCACTTTTTCTGAGGTCTTGATCTGGGAATAATCTCTTAGCGCCTAGAATGTTGCGACCCTTCCCTTCGCCCGGCACCCCACGGAGTATTTCCTTCGTCCATGATATCGGAGAGACCACCTCGATGGGGAGCCTAAGTCCGCCACAAATACCTATCCATAGACCATAGCCCATGCCAGTAGTAAACATTGACGAGACCCCTTGCCCAGGTCTCGCCTGCTGTCTCTCAATGAACACCTTGCACCCGTTCTCTGAAAGATCGCGGAGGATGTTGGACATCTCTGACACGTCGTACTCTTGTCTTGATTTGCCGACCTTAATCATGGGGGTCATCTGCTTGGAGGTGACGGCGTGGGTATCCAAATCAATGGATACCACAGCGCCACTCTTACCAGGGTCTATGCCAATTATGTTCACTAGAACGGCTCGTTAGAGCTGCTGCCCCATGAGTTTGACCCGCCGCCCTGAGGTGCAGCGTTCTGCTGTCCCCACTGTGAGCCTCCGCCTCCTTGAGGTTGAGCCTGTCCCTGGTTCTGACCTTGCCATCCTGAGTCCATGGAGGTCTGCTCGCTGGCGAACTTAGGCGACCGGTGTACAGACACCGTAGAGGCGTTCACTTTCAGGCTGGTGGAGATGGAGCCATCCGGCTTTTGCTTTGCGTAAATCCCGCGCATCTTGCCGACGACTGTTACTGACCACCCCTTCTTAACGAACTCTGAAAGTGTCTGAGCAAGTTTCTCGTTCCATACGGTGATGTCGTACCACGCGGTCTCGTCTGTTTTGTAGTCAACAGTCTGACCCACACTAAAGGAGAGGAAGTTCTTACCGTCTCTTGTTTGCTTTACTTCTGCGTCTCGTCCAATTCGTCCAATTATTGTTACTTCTGTCATGATGTCTCCTAATTACTTTGAAAGTTTTTGATGTTGTCTCGGATGTGGCTTACTAGGGTTGCAATACTACCAGGTTCCTTCTCTGCAAGCTGGCTCAAGGTGACCTTTTTTTGTAGAAGGACAAAGTCCTGTACAAGTTCAAGGTCAGCACCCAGCTTTTTAAGGTCAGACTTAATTGTCTCCAGAGCGCTGAACTGTGGAGGTTTTGCACGAGGCGCAGCGACACCTGGCTTTGGTCCAGAAGAAGCCCCATCGTCGTCAGATCCCCAGGACTGAGCCTCGATAGCCTTCCTTTTGTTAAAGTCCTGCTCGGTTATTGGGGCGATGCCCACTATTCCCTGAAGCGCGTACCGTCTGGCGTATGTGAACGCAGAGCCTAGCTCTTGCATCTCATTGTTTCTACCTTTTGAGGCAACCCTGAGCGGGCAGTACGTTATAATCCACTCGCCGTCCTTTGCTAGACGGGTGATGCATCTCATCTTGCCGTCCTCAAGCTCTTCAATTCCCTGATTAAAGGAGACGCCGTTATTACTGAGCGCCTCAATGGCTGCCTCCATCACCTCCTCTAATGCGGCATAGTTGTACCCATGTCCTCTTGCTGTTTTTACTGCTGGCTTAAGGTCAGATTGTGCCTTAGCCAGTGCCGCATCTAGCGCAGCCGTGTTATCTGAAAATTTCATCTTTGTCCTTTCCGTTATTTCTTACGAGTGATTGTTACTCTCTCACTCTCTCTTCCCTCTTTCTGGTACCGAGCCCACTCCTCTGGGTGCTCGATCCTAAACCTGTCAGAATCAAAGCCCCTCCCCTTCATGGAGCGGCTGAATTTGACCCTAAACTCCTGAGACTCGATTACTGAGTTGTCTCCAGCCAAAACTGAAAGACTGTTCTTTATCTCGCTCTGCCTCGCCTTGAGGGACCTCTTCTCTTCCCTGTACGAGTCAAGCTCCTCTTCGATTTCTCGAAGCCTGTCACGAATAAAGTCGTACTCCGCAATAACTTCGGACGCCTTCCCATGTTCTTCGTCCTCAGCTTTAATCTCCCTCTCCCCTGTTCGAAGGGGAATCTGGTCAATTATTGTTGCAGTACAGTCATCGCTTCCATCAATCTCTGGAGGATTTCTAGCCTCTACATGCCTGGTCCAAAACTTTACAAGATCTTTCAGCTTGGTGTCCCCGTAGTCACCAGGAAAACTGCACTTGACCCAATGAATGTCGATCAAAGGACGTATCCCGTCCAAGGGGTGCCCATCTTCTATCAGTCGAACAGCCATGCTCCAGGTCTCAGGATCAGCCTCAGCCACCAGTAGGTAGTTTTCGGTGAGCTTTCCGCCAGCTATTCGCTCAGGCAGCGCAGACTCAAGCACCTCTACGTAGTGCTCTATCTGCGTGAGATGCTGGCTTGACCCCTGTCCATACCTCCACCAGTACTTATCGTTTCCAGGCATTCTTGCGACAGTTTTTATCTCAAGTATCCCTGAGAACTTCCCGTCCGCGTCAACGAGCAGCCGATCTACAGTTGCATGGATAAAGGGGTAGTCCGCATGGCGAACGACGCCAGACCCAAACAGCTCACCTAAGAAGAAGCCGGTCTCGGCTAAAAAGTCTTCCTGTATTAGCTGAACCACGGGGTCTTCACATATCATGCCTCGATACATCTGAAAGTTGACAGGGGTCGCATCAGGCAGGCCTTCAAGAGACCTGACTATCTTGCGGTAAGCCGCATGCTTGCCGCCATACCTGTTCATTCCCAGTATCTGAGTCGCAGTTGTGCCGCCAATACTGTTCTTTGGTGGAGATGTTCGAGTTGGACTACTCATTCAGAGTCATCCTCCCTGCCCCAACCCCTTCTCTAAGGAGCGGGCTATCAGTAGACTCGTCTTCTCCTGTAAGTATTGAGAGCCCAACGCCTAGCTCTCTTGCAGCCTCAACTAAGTCATCATATCGAGTCTTAGATGAAAGACTGTTCCACCAGTGATAACTTCGAGCGCCGCCTTTGGCCTCGTATTGACGGTGAAAATCCTTCAAGTTGTCGAAATTCAACATTAGGATTCTTATTTTGATTCTTTTGGATACCTGATCCATAGTTTGTCTCCTTCAGGCAGATTTGTTTGCCGATTTAATAATTAGCAAAACCTTTTTATAAAAACAAGTACCATTTTGCATAATGTTGCATTATTGTGTTTAGCAGGATTTGGTTTGGAGTATTTTGAATGGTGTCAATGCAGGAGGATTTAGAGAAGAATGTTACGTCAGCAGCAATACAGGGTGCTCAGGATATAAGTGAGTTTATCTCTCTTCCTGTTGAGTGTTTTACTACAGAGGTCTTTAGGAACATCCATAGCTCGGTAAGGGAAATGGTCCTTGAGGGACATGATGTTTCTCCTGTATCCGTCTATGAGAAGATGGAGTCAACGTCGACTCCGCTGACCCTCGACGCTATATTTGGCTTGACCAATGATTACGTTCTTCTCGACACACAGTTTGCTGGACTCTGTAAGAGGCTGAGAAGTGCCTGCGACAAGCGGATGGTGTACAACGCGGTCCTGGAGGCGGCTGAACTTGCAAAGGATGCGCAGGACGCAGTTGAAGCTAAGCAGACTGCAATAGGTAGGCTCCTTAGCATTGACGACTATGGTCCTCGAGATCACATATTTACCCTCAATGATAGTCTTAAGTCGGTAATTGGTAGTGCTCGGGACGCATTCGCCAGGCCTCTTGAAGAGAAGACCAAGCCCGTGGGCGTGACTACTGGCATCAAGTCTCTTGATGAGATTCTTGGCGGGTTTCACGCTGGGGATCTGTATATACTAGGGGCAAAGACAGGGCGAGGTAAGACCGTCCTTGGATTAAATGTGGCGGTGGCTGCAGCAAAGTCGGGCAAGAAGGTTCTTTACTTTAGCCTTGAGATGAAGCACGAGAAGATTTCTCTGAGAGTGCTTAGTGCTGAAGCCTCGGTATGCGGTAAGCTTATTGAGACAGGGTTCGTGACCTCAGAGCAGATAGATGGACGCTTGTCTGCCTCCACAACGTTAAGCCAGATAGGCGAGAACTTAACTATTATCGATCAGAGGGGCGTAAATCTGTATCAGCTCGGGGCAACGGTCAGACAGGTCTCCAAGCAGAGCGGAGTTGACCTGGTTGTCGTGGACTACCTTCAGCTGCTTGAGGTTGACGAAACGTATAGCCGAGAAAGAGAGGTAGCCTCTATCTCTAAGGCTCTTGTTGCGGTTGCTGGAATCAACGATGTTCCTGTTCTTGCGTTGAGCCAGCTTAATGAGACAGGGCAGATAAGAGAATCACGAGCCGTCGGTCAGGATGCGGCAGGCATACTTAGGATTGATTATACCGACGAGGTCGATTCCAATTGGGACAAGAATTCCGAGCCAGTTGATGCTACAATAAGAGTGCTAAAGCATCGCCACGGCGATTGTGGGAATGTTTCTGTGACATTTAACCGGGCTCACCAGTTTTTTGCAGAGAACGTTCCCTACTCAGGATATGGAGGTTAATTTGTCTAGATCTACAAAAGAACAGATGGAGTCTCGGGTAGACCAAGCGGAGCTTCTCATACTTCAGGGGTTGTCGAACCGTCAGGCTCAGAAGGTGCTGGCACAGAAGTACGACGTCTCAAAACGTACTGCTACAAGATACATCTCTGCGGCGTATACTCGGTGGAGGCAGAGCGCTCTGGAGGAAGACGGAAGAACCGTTTCCGAGCGCAGGAAAGAGCATGAGAGAATGCTTAAGCTGATCACAGCAAACGCTGCAAAGGAAGGTCGGCTTGACCTTCAGCTTAAGGCAGTCGGCATGTTGATGCAGCTTTATGGCACTTCGGTTAACTCGAAACTTGAAGTGACCGGAAAGAATGGCGGACCTTTGGCTGTTAAGGAAATGTCTAAGAACGATATAGCGAGGCTTGTAAGTGACGCAGGACTTAAACCCGCATAATATAAGGGACGATGAGTTTCAGGCAATACTGAACCTCGCTCGTGAGAATCTTCAAGGCAGCCTGCATTCTTTTATGCAGTCAGCTTGGCATCTCGTAGAGGGTGACAACCAGTTTATTGACGGGTGGCACCTGCATGCCATCTGTGAGCACCTTGAGGCATGCCAGCGAGGGGACATCAGGAACCTAATCATTAACATGCCGCCAAGACACTGCAAGTCTACTCTTTGTAGCGTGTTTTTCCCTCTATGGACCTGGATAAATGATCCCTCTACAAAGTGGCTGTGCTCATCCTATTCGCATGGCCTCGCTGTCCGAGATTCGGTTAAGACAAGACGTGTAATGCAGACCCCGTGGTTTAGGTTAAGGTTCCCTGAGTGTGACATCGCTCCAGACCAGAACCAGAAGGCGAGGTTCGAGCTGACCGGTGGCGGCGTGCGGGTCGCTACTACCGTACTCGGTGCAGCGACAGGTGAAGGTGGTGACTTCATACAGGTCGATGACCCACATAAAGTTCTGGACTCACAGTCTGAGAAGGGTAGGGACGCGGTAATAGACTGGTGGGACCAGACTATGTCTACTCGTGGCAACGATCCAAAAACTGCCAGGAGAATCGTAATCGGACAGCGGGTCCACTTTGGTGACCTGTGTGGGCACCTTGAAGATCTCGGAGGGTATGAGAAGCTAACGCTTCCTGCGGAGTACGACGGCGCAAAGGAGAAGACCTCGATAGGCTGGCGTGATCCCCGCAAGAAAGACGGCGAGTTGCTTTGGCCGGACAGATTCAGCAGGGACGATATCGAGATACTCAAGAAAAGCCTCGGAACCTTTGCCTCTTCCGCCCAGTTACAGCAACGACCAGTGCCTCAAGACGGGGGCATGGTTAGTGAGTCATGGATTGAGTACTGCGATGATCTTCCAGACAAGTTCGACAGAGTGATTCAAAGCTGGGACACCGCGTTTAAGGCGGGACCAGGGTCATTCGTCTGTGGTCAGGTCTGGGGAGCCAAGGAGAACAAGTACTACCTTATAGATCAAGAGCGTGGTCGCTGGGGATTTACCCAGACAATAGCAGCCATTGAGCGACTGTCTCGAAGACACCAGGACTGCACAGAGATCCTTATTGAGGACGCTGCGAACGGTCCCGCTATTATCGATACGCTGAAGCGCAGCTTAAACGGAATAATCCCAGTCCGTCCCGACGGGTCCAAGGTGGCGAGGTTCAGCGCAGTATCTCCACTTTTTGAGGCTGGTCAGGTCGTACTTCACAAGAAGTCTCCTTTCTTGCAGGACTTTTTGACGGAGCTTTTGCAGTTCCCTCTCGGCAGAAACGACGACCAGGTGGACGCTGCAAGCCAGGCCCTGCGGCGCATCAGCCAGTACAGTGCCGGAGAATTCCTCTTCCCTCGAAAGCGCATGCTGCGACTTGTGTCGACAAACAGCTAATACTCGTTTAAAATAGGGTTAAATAACCCGGAGTCCTCCACCATGGCAAAGAAGTTTGAGCCCGATGGGCGATTGGCTAGGCGTATATCTGATAGGATGATGCGACTTTTTAAAGGCGCACCCGAAGTTGTCGCATCAGAGTATGGAGCCATAGGCGTAGACCTTCAGGGCACCACCGCATCGAGTGTGGCGGAGAAGCGTGCAAGAAGGATGTCTTCTCAGATAAAAGCTCTTAATCAAGAGGATTATGATCGATCTAGAAGGGCTCGCTATACCGACTTCCGAGAGATTCGCGACGAGGTCCCAGAGATGGCTACTGCACTTCAGGTGCTCACTGACTTCGTTTTCGGAGGCGATAGCGTAGAGGGCGTGACTATCCAGTTTGATGAGGACGCTGACGAAAGCTACAAGGACATTGTAAACTCTACGATGGCTGCCGTTGGCGGGGTTGATTTCTTCGTTCATGTATTCAAAGAGGGCACCCTGCTAGGGGACAGCTTTTCAGAGCTTATTTTCTCTTCGAGTGCGCTGGTGGCAGAACGTCCGCTGATCCCCATGGCTACCGACGTCATGGCCAACAGCTACTCTCAGATTGTGGGATTTAAGACTGGATTCATTCCTCGGGCTTTCAAGACTGGTGATCCAGTAATGTTAAGTCCGGTTCAGGTAATACATTATGCGCCAGACAAGGCGAGAGGACACCGTTATGGTCGCAGCATGTACGCCACGGCTCGCAAGCTGTGGAGGCAGAGTGAGGCTGCAGAAGACGTCTTAAGCTTACTCTCCATACTGCAGGCTGCTGCGCGTAAGTCAGTCACGTATCCTATGCCCGGCAATATTCGACCTGACCAGGTTGACGATTTCTTGGAGAACCTAAAGAGCGGACAGTGGAGTCAGCAGGTTTTCGATAAGGACGGTAAGATGCGCCGTAGGATCACCAGCCTTATCGCAATGGATGACTTGGTCTATCCGTATCGAGAGGGTCAGGAGAAGCCGAGCTTTCATAACGATCCACCTGCCGACCTTCGTCAAATCATAGACATGCTTAGGTTTATGCAGGACAAGTTCTTCATTGTAACGGGGGTACCAGCAGCACTGTGCGGATTCGAGAAGAACGTCAACGCTAGGTCAACCTTAGAGCAGCAAGGGTTGCAGTTTGCGAGAACGGTAAGACGCAAGCAGCAGGAAGTCGCTAGACTAATGCAGACCGTCATTCAGAGAGGGCTTGCAGCCGCAGGTGTCAGACCTTCAGTTAAGTATCAAATCAAGATGCCTCGTGTATCTAGCTTCGATGAGAAGATGAAGGCGGATACGAACTACGTAAGGGCTCAGACTGCACGAATTCTTGCAAACGACCTGGGCATGGACTTTAAGTTTGTGATGAAGGAAGCACTGGGGTTAAGTGACGAGGACGTCATGAGCCTATCAGCAGCCCGCGAGATAGAGGAGTCCTCCACCCGACTAGCTGACTATAAGGACAGAGAGTTCGGCGTGAAGCAGCTGCTTAAGGATCTCGCTGAAACGGTAGATGCGCCAAATGGAAGCGACTAATTCAAGAGGGGACGCAACCGTATCATACTTCTCCTCTCTACTTAAGAACCTGGCAAGCACTTCTCAGCCCCTCGTTGAGAACACCGTTGGGGCGAATGAGGAACTGGAAAGTATACGCGACGTCTTTAACTCTGAGTGGTATTTTGCTCTGTCTGATTTTGATCAGAGGTCGGAGACAGCCTCATCCTCAGATAAGGAGAGGTCAGAGGCGGTCGCAGCATTGCAAGCGGCGTGGGGTCTCGCACTTTCAGCGGCTATGGCTCGGTCATTTCGCAAGGGATACGGCTCAAGAGGTAGGCAGGACTCCTCCTCACTGACGTATGAAAAGATAGTTGCGACTGCTCCTTTGTTTAAAAAGATTGTGGACAAGCACACGTCTTTCGCCAATCAATTTGCTCAGCAATATGCCAGCGGAAGAACATCCCGAAAGGGTGCAATGGGGGTTGGCGCTAGAAGCAATATGTATGGGCAGGCGTTAAAGGGCGCGTACAATGCGGGAGCTGTCTACGGAGGAATCAGTGACGATAAGGTCTGGTGGAGGCTGGGCGCATGCGAGCACTGTCCTGACTGTATTGCGCTGGCTGCGTCCGGTCCATACACAATGGCTACACTGCCTACGCTTCCAGGGAATGGTGACACTTTATGCAAGACTAACTGCTGTTGTCACCTAACTTTCGTGCGAGGACCAAAGCGACTCGAACCAGATAACACCCTATCTAGCTGGATGGATGCAGGAGAGGATGGTGACGTGCAGGAGGATGAGTCCGGCGAGCGTCGAGTCCGAGAGCTTCAGGACTTGATGCTAAAAAGGGCGTTCATTCGAAGAGTGTCCCTGGACTCGGATGATATCACGTCCGCTCAGGTGGACAAGGCAAACGCCAGTGCGAAAAGCATTACGCAGCAGATTGATTCACTCGTAGGAGACAGTGAAAGCTTAAAGCTGGCATCCAGATACAATCCTGGGTCGATAATTACTCAAGGAGATATCTCCCAGGTAGATATGGAGCGTATTTTTATGGGAGGGATAGATGGTCCCTCAATATTTAGAGCTGACATTGATAGCGCTGTCTCAGAGCTGGACTCCGTCATTAAGAAGTTTGATGCGTCCGCCTCAGTATCCAGATCTATCCCACGCAGCACGCAGGATGAAGACAGAGTTCCAAAGGTGGGGGCGTTTGCGACCTATAACATTGTCTCCGACGGGGCGGCTGCAACTCTCACTACCCTGCGTAAGCTGTTGCAAATACTTGGTGACAACGAGCTGTTCATTGAAATTGGCTCTATGGATGACTCCTTGGAGCGGATTGTCGGGTTCTCTGGTATCTGGATCAGGGGGCAAAGGAATGAGGCTGAGTCAGCTATAGACCTGCTGCTACAGTCAGACTCAGTTTTTTCCGTGGGTGAGGTGGTGTTCATATGAAGAGGTTGTTTTGGTCCTTGCTTGGATGGGGACTGTTTGTTTACGACAGGGTCTCCATATTTCAAAAGAGATGCCTCGTTGACCAGACCGTGATATCTGAGGTCCTTGATCTGACCAAGTCTAAGAGGACGTGGTGCGAAGACCGAAGGCTGTCTATCTTTGTTGAGCCGTACCCGTTTAAAGGTATCTATGGGGTCAACCAGACTGTAGAGGTGGCTCGATTTGAAGGCGGGTTCTTTCGTCCACGTAGCGCAAACATACGAATCACGGCTGAGTCAGTTAAGGTCAGTGTGCTTGTTGATCTTATAGGGGAGTTGAACCGTGTCAATCCGAAGTGAGATAGAGTCTAGCCTTAAGAAGAAGCAGAGAGGGCTAAGGCTTAATGTGGGGGACCAGTTCTGGAGAGGGCTGTCTCTGGTTAGTGTCGATAGCGCAGGCAGTGCCATTGGATACCGCAATATGGATACGGGCGACGAGTGGGAAGAGCCACGCGCATCGTTCATTGCCCGTAGCCTAATCCGAGTCCCCCACGGAAAGACGAAGAAGTTTGACTTTTTGCGGCAGGCTTTCAGTATTCTAGGCAACAAGAGTCTATCGAAGAGACAACGTGTTACCATCGGAAAGAGGTACGCTGGGCTTGCAACATCTATGGATGACGCTAGGATCATCAGGCGTTGGATGCTCGCGCTGGCACAGGATGACGAGCCAAAGGGGTTTAAATCATGAGTAAGTACGCACGCGAAGTAAGTCAGGCAATTAGAGACTACTTTGGAAAGGATGCAGGTGGAGTCAGAAGTGTTTTCGTTCGGAAGAACAGCGATGCGGATGCGGCTCAAATCCGAAAGAAGCAGGAGAAGAAACAGTACCTAGTAAAGGGTCGAGGCGTAGGCGGACTGGTGCTGTGGGACGTGTTCGAACTCGACGGTTTCTCTCAGCCTAAGCTCGCAGGAACAGACTTCCAATTTCAAGAAGAGGCCATTGCCTTTGCTAGAGACCGCAGCTTAGGGAGAATGTCCGTAGGGTACGGTAAGATAAGGGGCATGTTTAAAGCAGGGAAGGGCGGAGTCATTGTCCCAGGAAAGGGAATAGACACGCCCGGACAGGGTCACGTTAACGTGGTTCACACTAGGCAGGGGATTGTTGTAGGGTAGCGCTTAAGCCATCCACCCTCACGCGAAGCCTATCCGTCGCAGCGTCCTCACAGCTCTCTTCCTCCCTAGAAACCTGGCAGCATTCAGCGGTACCTACATCATCCTCAAT
>ERZ802830.2100-NODE-2100-length-18326-cov-26.7716_pt1 | contig 18326 bp, 15 predicted proteins | sample MGYA00345654_ERZ802830 | MGnify/ENA primary metagenome ERZ802830 (study PRJEB30503, sample SAMEA104212375) | marine metagenome | biome: Westerlies Biome; feature: [SRF] surface water layer (ENVO:00010504) within the epipelagic zone...; material: water...
CCTTGGCTTTCATCTTGTCATGGATGGCGTTGAAATTGTCAATAACCTGTTGTGGGTCATCAAAAGGCATAAGTGATTTTCGGGTACGCACATGATCAAAAAAGGCATTTAGATCCCCTTCGAAGCCTACTTGGTTTTTGATGCGTTCCATTTCACTGCGTAAACGTGCAACCTCAGATAATCCAAGTTGATGGATTTCGTCAGCTGTCATATCGGTAGTAGTGTATAGTCTGATGGCGTAATTGTAGTAGTCTTCCCCAAATGAATAGGCATCAAAACCGCTGCTGTTACGCCCTGCAGCTAAATAATCACTCGCCATAAACTCCACCAAACGTTGATAGGCAGGAATGATTTTGTTGGTGACCATATCGGCATAAGCTTTCGAAAGCTTTTCTTTTTGTGCCTCTGTAAAATCTTCTGGAAAATTGCGTGCGGGCGTGTAGAAAATATTTTTTTCTAGATCAGCTTCTGTAATAGATGCCAACTGAGGCACAACCTTACGAATAAGTGATTTTGGCAATACCACTCCTTGTTCAATGCCTTCTGCCATACGCGTCTTCGCACTTGACAACCAAACTACATAATCGTCCACTCTTGAGAGCCAATTTTCGTAGTCTTTAACCGTCTTAAATGGCTGTGCGCCCGTTCCTGTGGCCAATTGACCCATGGTAAGTTGTAAGGTCCACATTTGATCAATAGGGAGCAATTCTCTAGGGAATTCCATTCCCATCAAGTTGGTTTCGCATTCCCATTTTAGTATTTCTTTACTCAATTGATCTTCTTCACCTAGGCTGTTGTCCGCTATGCTGTTTAGTTCTTGCAATATGTCTTTATAAAAAGTCTTGTGCTTACGCATGACATCATCTGACAGATAATTTGGTAAATAATCGTTGTAGCGCGTATCCCCTTGATAGGTCGCGCCAATCGGATTCATTTTAAGTGTTTCCTCATGATAAGTTTGCATCAGCTCTTGCAGTTGCGCTGTTGGTGTAGTGGTCGTGCAGCCAGAGATCGCGACTGCAGTAATAAGTAGTAATATGTAAGTTCTCATAACGATTGAATTTATTTTAAATTAGTTAATGTTGGTTGTCATTTTTATTTCTCCTGCTAGTGCTTTGGCGTGAGGTATCCATTCCTTAAGGTTTGCAATACGTCTTTCTTCACTAGGGTGCGTGCTTAAAAATTCGGGTTGCCCACCTTTTGATTGGGCTTTCATACGTTCCCAAAGTTTGGGTGCTTCTTCGGGTTTATATCCAGCAATGGTCATAAGCTCCAAACCAATTTTATCGGCTTCATACTCGTGTTTTCTGCTAAAAGGAAGCATCCCGCCAACAGTGGTGCCTATGCCATAGGCCATCATAATTCGTTCTCTTTTACGTTCGTCTTGATTTTTGCTTACTTCAGCTGTGATCATGCCACCTGCTTGCTGAACAATTCCCATAGACATGCGCTGCGCACCGTGGTCAGCAAGTGCGTGGGCTACCTCGTGACCCATGATGGCTGCAATGCCATCAGGGTTGTCAGCAATGCCCATGATTCCTGTGTAAAAAACGATTTTCCCGCCCGGCATACACCAAGCATTTACTTGATCACTCTTTACCAGACGATACTCCCAGTCGTATTCATCTAGCAGGTTGGGCTGCCCTTTGTAGTTAAAATAGGTTTGTGCCGCTTTAGCAATATCTTTTCCAATGCTCGAAACAAGTTTGGCGTCTTCAGTACCACGAACTACTTCATGTTCGTTTAGAAAAGTTTCGTATTGTTTAAGTGACATGGCAAAAAGTGGCTTATTGTCACCAAAAAAGTTAAGTGTTTTTTTTCCCGTTAGGGTATTTGTTTTACATCCTGTAGCAATAGCAAGAAGGAAAAACAGCGTTAGCAGTAATTTGAAGGGTTTCATTTAAAAGATTTGATGACATAAAAATAAGAAATTAAATCTTTTAAAAGGGATTACGCATTGGCAACTTGACGTAATTTTTTGATGGTTTCAGTTGGATTCTCTGATGAAAAAACAAAACTTCCAGCAACCAATACATCGGCTCCAGCTTCAACCAAATCGGTACAATTGGTAGCATTCACACCGCCGTCAATTTCAATCAGTGTTGCTGATTTGTGCGCAGCTATCATGGTTCGTAGCTTCCGTACTTTGGCATAGGTGTTTTGGATGAATTTTTGCCCCCCAAACCCAGGGTTTACACTCATGATACACACCACATCAATATCTGCTATAACGTCTTCCAGCACGCTTACAGGCGTATGTGGATTGAGTGCAACTCCTGCTTGCATACCTGCATCTTTGATGGCTTGAATTGTTCTGTGTAGGTGCGTGCACGCTTCAGCGTGTACGGTTAAAACATCGGCACCCAAGTCAGCAAAAGCTTGTATATAACGATCGGGATCTACAATCATTAAGTGTACATCCAATGTTTTTTTGGTGTATTGCGCCATGGCTTTGAGCACAGGCATTCCAAATGAAATATTAGGAACAAAAACGCCGTCCATGACATCTAAATGAAACCAGTCTGCTTCGCTTTGGTTTACCATTTGGATGTCGCGCTCTAGATTGGCAAAATCTGCTGCCAACATTGAAGGTGCAATTTTAATTGTGCCCATTAACCGAGATAGGTTTTTAGAATTTTACTTCTTGAAGTATGCTTTAGCCTTCTGATGGCCTTTTCCTTAATCTGGCGTACACGCTCGCGCGTAAGGTCAAATGTTTCTCCAATTTCTTCCAAAGTCATGGGGTGTTGGTTTCCTAAACCGAAATAAAGACGAACAACGTCGGCTTCTCTTGGCGTTAGGGTTTCCAGTGCACGCTCAATTTCTGTACGCAGCGATTCGTGCATAAGCTCTCTGTCAGGGTTTGGAGACTCGCCACTTCGCAGTACGTCGTATAGATTTGAATCTTCTCCTTCAACCAGTGGTGCATCCATGGATACATGACGACCAGAGTTTTTCATGGATTCCTTTACATCAGAAACTGTCATGTCGAGTTCCTTGGCAATCTCTTCAGCGGAGGGAACACGTTCGTGCGCTTGCTCTAAAAAGGCGTATGTTTTGTTTATTTTATTGATAGACCCAATCTTATTGAGTGGCAATCTTACAATACGAGATTGCTCCGCAAGAGCTTGCAGTATAGATTGACGAATCCACCACACGGCGTAGGAGATAAATTTAAATCCACGCGTTTCATCGAAGCGTTTTGCAGCCTTGATAAGCCCTAAATTTCCTTCATTGATAAGGTCGGGTAGGGTTAAGCCCTGATTTTGATATTGTTTGGCAACAGACACAACAAAACGCAAGTTGGCTTTGGTAAGCTTCTCGAGTGCAATTTGATCACCAGCCTTGATGCGTTGCGCTAGTTCAACTTCCATCTCTGCAGTAATCAGATCAACTTTACCTATTTCTTGAAGATATTTATCTAGGGAAGCCGTTTCACGATTGGTAACCTGCTTTGTAATTTTTAACTGTCTCATTGCTTTGTGTTGTAAGGATGTTATGTGTTATACGTATGCATGTGTAGGAAGGTTACATTAAAAACAAAAAAAATCCGCTAAAATTGCTTTTAGCGGATATGAGTTGTTGTTGAAGAGGTGTTTAGTCTCTTCTAGATCTACGGTCGTTTCCGCCGTTTCTTCTTCGGTTGTTACCACCTGCTGGTCTTGGCTTGCGCTCTACATAACCTTCGGGCTTTTCTAAAAGTGCTTTTCTAGAAACCTTTTCTTTGCGTGTTCGTGAATCGATACCGAAATATTTCACATCAAATACATCACCCATGTTCACCACATCCGTAACATTTTCTGTGCGTTCCCATGCCAATTCGCTAACGTGAAGTAGCACTTCGTTTCCAGGCGCATCTGTATATTCAACTACTGCTCCAAAGTCAAGAATTTTGATTACTTGAACCTCGTAAGTTTCACCAACGTCCGGTTTGAATGTCAGTGCGTCTATGCGAGCAAGTACTTGATCAATTCCTTCTGGTCCAGTACCTAAAATTTCTATGATGCCTTCACCTGTATCAGGATCTTCGTTAATAACGATAGTCGTATTGGTTTCCTTTTGAAGTTCTTGGATTACCTTTCCTCCAGGGCCGATAATTGCTCCAATATATTCGTTCGGAATCGTACGCATCACCATCTTAGGCGCATGCTCTTTTACATCTGCTGCAGGCACCTCAATGGTTTCATTTAGCTTATCTAAAATGTGCATACGTCCATCACGTGCTTGCTTTAATGCTTGGATTAAAATATCATAAGGGAGCCCTTTGATTTTAATATCCATTTGACAAGCTGTAATGCCGTTTTCAGTACCAGTAACTTTGAAGTCCATATCTCCAAGGTGATCTTCATCTCCTAAAATATCAGATAGTACTGCAAAACGTTCTCCGTCAGAAATAAGTCCCATGGCAATTCCAGAAACTGGATTTGCGATTTGAACTCCAGCATCCATAAGTGCCATAGTACCAGCACAAACAGTAGCCATTGATGAGGAACCGTTAGATTCCAAAACTTCTGAAACCACACGAACAGTATACGGACAATCATCGGGCATTACCTTTTTAAGCGCACGTTGCGCTAGGTTCCCGTGTCCTACTTCGCGTCGAGACGTACCTCTTAACGGACGTGCTTCACCCGTACAAAACGGTGGGAAGTTGTAGTGGAGGTAGAAAGTTTCCTCTCCCTGTGCCGTTGGTAAATCAATCATGTTAGCCTCTCTAGAGGTTCCAAGTGTTACCGTTGCAAGTGCTTGCGTTTCGCCACGTGTAAATACAGATGAACCGTGTGTTGATGGTAGGTAATCTACCTCACACCATATGGGTCTGATATCTGTTGTTTTACGACCGTCAAGACGAATACCTTCACTTAGTACCAATTCGCGAACCGCTTCTTTTTGCGCCTTGCTAAAGTATTTGCCAATTAGCTTTTCGTTTTCTTCGAGTTCTTCCTCAGAAAAAGTGGCTAATAAGGATTCTTTTACTTCACCAAATGCAATGCTGCGGTCTTGTTTAGCGCTGCCTTTTTTGGCAATGTCATAACATTTTTGGTAAGCGAAATCATGAATTTTTTGTTGCAATGCCTCGTCGCTGTCTTCAGCTTCGTATTCACGTGTTTCTTTTTTGCCAACTGCTTCTGCCAACTCAATTTGAGCTGCAATTTGAAGTTTGATGGCTTCGTGTCCAAAGCGAATGGCGTCTGCCATTACTTCTTCAGAAACTTCGTCAAATTCTCCTTCAACCATTGTTACAGAATCTGCACTGGCACCAATCATGATGTCAATATTAGATTCTTTAAGCTGGGCTTTGCTAGGGTTGATGATGAACTTGCCATCAAGCTGTGCTACACGAACTTCAGAAATAGGACATTCAAAAGGAATATCTGAAAGCTGAATTACGGTAGAGGCCGCAAGGCCTGCAAGTGCATCAGGCATAACGTTTTCGTCATGCGATATCAATTGAATCATCAATTGCGTTTCTGCGTGATAGTCTTTAGGAAAAAGGGGGCGCAACACTCGGTCAACCAAACGCATGGTAAGGATTTCTTCGTTGCTGGGTCTCGCTTCGCGCTTAAAGAAGCCACCAGGGAAACGCCCTGCGGCTGCAAATTTTTCACGATAATCTACCGTTAAGGGTAGAAAGTCAACCGGTGAGGCATGACGTGCTGAGACAATAGTAGCTAATAGCATACAGTTGCCGCTTCTAACAACGACAGAACCGTCTGCTTGCTTAGCAAGCTTGCCTGTTTCTAAGGTAATAGTGCGACCATCGCCTAAGTCAATAGTCGATGTATGTACATTGGGTATCATTTGTTTTCAATTTAAATTAGTATCTGTGATGTTGTGTTGTGGTCGTAGATACCCTTGAAAAACCGATGATGCGGATGCTTTTAAGTGCTTACTTACGAATGCCCAATTCCTTAATCAAGGAACGGTAGCGCTCGATGTCTTTATCTTTTAAATAATCTAAAAGACTTCTTCGCTTACCAACTAACATAACCAATGAACGCTCTGTGTTATAATCTTTATGATTGGTTTTCAGGTGTCCTGTTAGCTCGTTGATACGCTTTGTGAACAGCGCAATTTGTCCTTCTGTACTTCCGGTGTTTTTTTCAGACTTTCCGTACTTCTTGAAAATTGCTGCTTTTTCTTCTTTGTTTAACATGCCAATATTATTGTAAATGATTCTTATGCAACTTCGAGTTTATCTCGAAGGCTGCAAATATAACACAATAATTGATTGAAATTACAGCTGTGCTGAAAGCGGTCGATTTAATATTAAATCGAGGTAGAGATTGATGTTCTTCTTCAGATCTTTGCGGTGTGTAATAAAGTCCAAAAAGCCGTGCTCTTGAAGGAACTCCGCAGTTTGGAAGCCTTCTGGCAGCTCTTGACCGGTGGTATCTTTCACAACCCTTGGTCCCGCAAACCCAATCAGTGCGCCAGGTTCAGAAATATTAATATCACCTAACATAGCAAAAGAAGCCGTAGTTCCTCCTGTAGTTGGATCTGTACAAAGCGATACATAAGGGATTTTGGCGTCGGCAAGTTGTGCGAGTTTTGCAGCCGTTTTTGCCATTTGCATTAAAGACAGCGCCGCTTCCATCATACGTGCGCCACCAGATTTAGATATCATCACAAATGGAATCTTCTTTTTTAGTGCGTAGTCAGCAGCACGGTATATTTTTTCTCCTACAACCGAGCCCATAGAGCCTCCAATAAATGAAAAGTCCATGCAGGCAACCACCAGCTCGTTTCCGTTGGAACGTCCAACAGCAGCTCTTACCGCATCATTGAGTTTGGTTTTTTTCTGTGCCGCCCTAACACGGTCTTTGTATGTCTTGGTATCCTCGAACTTAAGCGGATCTTTGGATTTTAGCTTTTTATCAAGTTCTCTAAACGTGTTGTCGTCAAACAAGATTTCAAAATACTCCTTACTTCCAATACGTACGTGATAGCCGTCTTCTGGAGATACATAGAAATTTTCCGCTAATTGTTCTGTATCAACAATTTTGCCAGTGGGAGACTTATACCACAATCCTTGAGGTGTGTCTTTCTTTTCACTGGTTTGGGTTTGAATTCCTTTTTCGGTACGTCTGAACCACGCCATAGGTTAAGAATTTTATCAAATATATAAAACCCTATGAATTATAGCGTATTTACGTTGTTAAGGTCTTCAAAGGCTTGTTCTAGTCGCGTTACAAATGCCTTTTCTCCTTCGCGTAACCAAACGCGTGGATCGTAGTATTTCTTGTTAGGTACATCGTCCCCTTCAGGGTTACCAATTTGTTTTTGCAAATAAGCCGACTTTTCCTGTATATAGTCGCGTACACCAGACATAAAGGCATATTGCATATCGGTATCGATGTTCATTTTAATAACACCATAGCTGATACCTTCTCTAATTTCTTCAACCGTTGACCCTGATCCTCCGTGGAAAACAAAGTCAATGGTATTTGGTCCAACCCCGTATTTCTCACTTACAAATGCTTGTGAGTTCTTTAGGATTTTTGGTGTTAGTATAACATTTCCTGGCTTGTAGACGCCGTGTACATTGCCAAATGCAGCTGCAATGGTAAAGCGTGGGCTTACTTGTGATAACTCTTCAAAAGCAAATGCTACTTCTTCTGGCTGCGTGTATAATTTAGAGCTGTCAATTTCTGTATTGTCAACACCATCTTCTTCACCACCTGTAACTCCTAATTCAATTTCAAGTGTCATGTCCATTTTGGCCATGCGCTTCAAATAGTTTTTGCAGATTTCAATGTTTTCTTCAATGGGCTCCTCCGAAAGGTCAATCATGTGAGAGCTGAAAAGTGATTTTCCTGTTTCTTCGAAATGCTTTTCACTTGCATCAAGTAGTCCATCAATCCAAGGAAGTAGTTTTTTAGCAGCGTGGTCTGTGTGAAGAATAACACTAACACCATACAGCTCGGCCATTTGATGTACGTGCTTGGCACCAGCAATAGCTCCTGCAATAGCAGCCTGTTGGTTTTCGTTAGACAAGCCCTTACCAGCATTAAACTGCGCACCTCCGTTAGAGAATTGAATGATTACGGGTGCGTTTAGCTTTGCAGCAGTTTCCAAAACGGCATTAATGGTGTCTGATCCAATTACATTTACTGCGGGGAGTGCAAATTGTTTGGCTTTTGCTAAAGCAAAAATTTCTTGAACTTCATTTCCAGTGGCTACGCCTGGCTTTACGGAATGCGACATGTTGATTTTATTTTTTTTGGTTGGAGCAAAAGTAGCAAACTATTGTGGGCTTAGAAAGGATAATTTATCCCAAGTGTGGGATTTGCATTTTTTAGCTGATAATTCCAATTCCAACGGCTCCCTCTCGGCAACACAGGATTGTGTGTTTTAAAGCCCATGTCTAGCCTTAACAGGAACAGCCCGAAATCATATCTAAGTCCAAAGCCTGTGCCCACCGCCAGTTCGTCTAAATCGCGGAAACCATCAAACCTTCGGGCGGGTTCATCGATGTTGTCGGCTACATTCCAAATGTTTCCAGCGTCAACAAAAAGCGCTCCCTTAAAGGCGCCAAGGAGGTCAAAACGGTATTCAACATTGAAAGACATTTTAAGGTTTGCCTCGTTAAATTCATTTCCAGTATCACTCGATCCAGGCCCTAATCGATATACTTCCCAAGCCCTGTTGTCATAGGCACCACCGCCAAAAAAAGATCGGTTAAACGGGATGTTGTCCGCATTGCCATAGGGAATAGCAGCTCCAGCAAATGCCCTGATGGCCACAACTTGGTTGTCGCTAACAGACCAGTGCTTGACCAAATCCGTCTCTAATTTTATAAATTGACTGAACGGCACCTCAAATAAAAGGTACTGCCCATTCTCTTGTTTCCAATCTAGTGACTTTGCCAAACCTTCTAGTAGGTTTCCAGACCAACTAAGATTGGCCCTAAACTGCGTAAACGCCCTGTCAAAAATGCCTTGTTTGGAAGAGCTGAAAAAATTAATACCCGAACTTATAATTAGGTTGTTTTGCGTGAGTCTTCTTCGGCGTTCTTCGATGCGTTGTACCCTTTGATAGCTTGGGTCGCTAGATAAAATACTGGTGCTTCCTCCCAAAACATCCCCAATAAAAGAGTCCGCTCCTTGGGGAATGATGAGCCTGTCATTTAATAGATACGTTGGATTTGTATTGGTGTTTCCTGCAATTTGATTTAACTCTCCGTAGGCATTGGTGTAAACCCCAAAGTAATTTGCTTTGTTTTTGTTGTTTACAAACTCCACGTCCATCAAAGAAAAGCTCCATCTGCGGTTTTCTCTTGGGTTCCATTGGTATTGTATGCTTCCGGTCAAACTCTGCTTGTCTAAACCGATATTTTCCTGAGAACCCACACCAACTCTTAAAATGGTGAGTGGCGCAAGTTTCTGTTTGTTTATTTTACTGCTAAAGGGCAATAGAAACTGGGGTGCGCGCAGCTGAATGTCAAAACCATACTCGGAAATAGCAACGTCGGCAGAGCGACCAAACGAACCCCTAGCACCCAACTCCAAGGTTTCGGCCCCTTTAAAGACATTTAAAACGCTTAAGCCAGAACTAAAGGCTATACCTCGTTTTAAAATATTGGATTGAGTCACGTCCAACGCAAAGTCTAGGGAGTATCGTTTTTTAGGCATCAAAAAAATGGAGGCGTCTAAAAGTGTTTCGTCTTCATTTGCATATTGATATCTAATGGTTGGATAATCAAAACTTTGCAGTCTGTTGAGTTGTTTTAGGGTGGTGCTTCGTGAAGTGTCGCTGTAAGGCTCATTTGTTTTAAATTCAATGGACTCTCGCAATAACTTGCTGCTGTACTTCATTTTGCCCTGACTAAAAACGGTCATTCCCTCAAAAACACCAATAGAATCGTAAGCTTCGTTTCCCGTGTTGCCAGCTTTGCCTAATAAAACGGCAACGGTATTCATTTTCGAAATCTTATACTCCTTTGGCACAGGGTTTCCCTCTTGGTTTTCGATATAGTTTCGGATGTTGAGTTGTACGGGTAAGCGATAGTCTGTACCCGTTGAATCCACACCAACGCTAAAGTCAATGGAGTTGAGTTGAAATGGGTAAACGCCTGCATTCCTAAACAGCGCAGAAAGTCTGTTTCGCTCTTGCTCAAATGCTGATGTGCGAAAACGGTCTCCTTGCTTGAGTTTGCTTTTTACTTTATTTGCCACATATATAGAATCCAATACGGGACTTTGGATATTGGCTTGTATGCTATCTATAAAGTAGGGTGTATTGGTACTGACATTATAATTTACGGAAGCACTTCGTTTTTTATTCGAAGCTGTTGTTTTGATCACAGCATTAAAATATCCTTCATTTGAAAAAAAGGCTTTTAGCTTTTGTGCATTAATTGCTGTAGAAACAGAGTCTGAAAGTACGGGTGCCTCACCTGTTTTTCTTTTCCACGCTTGAAAGCCGCTTTTGTAGGCTTTCATTTTTTTCACTTGCTTTTCAGACCAAATGGCGTTCATTCTTTTTTTGCGCCCTGGTTTTTTAGCAAGCCAATTGTCAAAAGCAACATCCGTGCTGTCTTTTGCAGATTGATAAAGCAGCAACCCAAAGGGAATGCCTAAAAAACGATTATTAGGCTTAGGTTGAACAATGTTTGCAATTGTGTCAACCGCAGCTTGATCGTCTACAATTACCGTGTTTTTACGCAACAAAATGCCATCCTCTGGCAAGTTGCGAACAGCAGAACATCCTACTGTTATGCCCAAAAGCACACCAAAACCTAGTATTTTTGAAAATCTTGTGGTCAAGAGAAAGTTGTAAAAGTCAAAAATACACCAAATACATGGTTAGCAAAAACGAACTAAAACAGTTATCCCAATTGGGGCAAAAAAAATTTCGCGAGCAACGTGGTCTCTTCCCTGTTGAGGGCAAAAAAGCCATAGCAACATTCCATCAAAATGGATTTGAGATGCGCTACTGTTTTTCACTCGAAACCGCTCAAATTGGGGGTGTTGCTGCTACTACAATCAGCGCCTCTGACATGAAAAAGCTGAGCAATTTAAGTACTCCTCCCAACGTCTGGGCGGCCTTTTCGCTTCCAAATCCAGCCGCTTTTGCTTCCCAAAACATTAATATTGCTTTAGACGGCATCCGAAATCCGGGTAACCTTGGGACCATCATCCGTTTGTGCGATTGGTTTGGCATTACCCATTTGCTTTGTTCATTAGACACAGTAGACTGCTTTAACCCCAAAGTGGTACAGGCAAGTATGGGCTCCTTAGCCCGAGTTCAACTCCATTATATTGATCTACTAGATGCATTTGACAAGTATGGCTTAACGCCAATAGGCACTGATACTAATGGAAAAAACATGTATAATGAAGCAATTCCTAAAAATGCGGTATTGGTGATGGGGAATGAAGGGCAAGGCATATCTGAAGCTATTAGTGCTGAAATTAACCAAAACATAAGCATACCTGCTTATGGCAATCCAGCAGCTGAAAGCCTAAATGTTGCCATGGCAACTGGGATTATTTTAGCTGAATTTAGTAGAAGAGGCTGATCTACTCAAAAGTAAACCTCAAGAACACACCCCGACTTTTCATGCTCGCAACGTGTCGGGTATAAACGCTATTTAAATTCTCATCTGGGACAAACTCATCACTGATTGCAAAAAAGCCATGTACAGAGGTGGTGAATTTAAAATAGGGCAAGTAAACATCAGTACCGATAGCAAATTCCCATGCATATACATCTCGTTTCATTCTAAAGGTTCCTGAAGTATTGTCCTCTGAATTTGTTTCCTCGCTCGTAATATTAATGTTGTATGAAACACTGCCCATTACAAAAGGTCGTGCATTGCGAATGCGGCGTGTGTTTAATTTGATGCCTACTGGGAAACGCACATAATTAGACTTCACAACACGCTCAATAAGTGGTTTTGTAAAACGAGGATCCTTTTCAGAAAAAGGAAACTTAATTTCGCGTTCAACAAAAGCTACTCCTGGATGAAAACGAATATTTAAAAATTCAGTGACTCTATAATCTGCCAAAAGGCCCACATCAAAACTCGGCTTTGGTTTTACAGAAATGCGAAATGGGGTACTTACATAAGTTGGTTTATATTCCATTTTGGCACCAATGGCATTTAGCCCCAAATAATAACCAAAACGAATTCTTTTTGAATCGTCATCTTTTAGGTTTTCTATCTTATCAATTTGCCCATGTAGCGGTACTACCGAACAAAAAGAAATAACAAAAATAAATAATGTATGTCGCAGGTTCATTTTTGAGCATTGTATAAAGTAACTACACCTCCTGTTAAGGGTTTGTGTGCTACTTTAGAAAACCCAATTTCCAGTAATTTATTGCACATCTTTTCGCCGTCGGGGAAGTGGGCTGCAGATTCACCTAGATAGGCATAAGCGCCCTTGTCTTCGGCAAATAGTTTACCTATCAAAGGAATTAGTATTCTTGACATGATATAATGCGCTTGACGCATTGGGAATTTTTTTGGCTTTGACGTTTCTAAAATATACAGGCAGCCGTCAGGTCGAAGTACACGATACATTTCGCCCAAGCCTTTTTCCAAATTGGCAAAGTTTCGAATCCCAAAAGCTACCGTCACCGCATCAAATTGGGTGTCAAAAGGCAATTTTTCTGCATCGGCAACGTGAAGTTTTATGCGGTCTTTCAGTTGGAGCTTCTCAAGCTGCTTGTCTTGCACCGCCAGCATTTGCGTAGAAAGGTCAGCCGCATCAATTTTTAGGTTAGGAATTTTACTCAAGGCTATGGCAACATCGCCAGTACCAGTGGCAACATCCAAGACATCTACTGCTTTTTGCTCGCGAACAAGCTTGATAAGCCGCTTGCGCCAGCCCTTATCTAGGCCAAGGGAAAGCACGCGATTAAGGTTGTCGTATTTTTGTGCAATACGGTCAAACATCAGGGTCACTTGCTCTTTTTTTGAAAGATCAGAATCGCCGTAGGGAGTCACATTTTTAATCATATCTGGCAAATGTAGCTATTATCTACAGAAGCTGTTTTAACCATGCCGAACAGAAACTTCCTATATTTGCACATATAATTTCTTTTAAAGATGAATATTGCCATCGCTGGCGCTAGCGATATCGGATTTCACTTAGCCAAATTACTTTCGTTTGAGGCACAGGATATTACCCTTATTGATGCCGATAAGGAACTGCTAAACTATGCCGATAACAACCTAGACCTCCGTGCAGTTAAGGGAGACCCTTCTGCATTGGCGACACTCAAACTTGCTGGCGTAGACCAAGCAGACATGATGATTGCTGTTACTTCTTCAGAAACCACCAACCTGATGTGTTGTTTGTTGGCAAAACAGCTGGGTTGCAAGCAAACCATAGCACGGGTTACCGATATTGATTTTGAAAAATACAAGAACGACGTTGATTTTAAAGCATTGGGAATAGACGAATTGGTCTCTCCCGAAGAATTAGCGGCTGAAGAAATACAATTACTTATCCATCAATCCGCTTTTGAAAACAGCCACGAATTTGAAGACGGTGCACTCACCATGATGGGTACCACATTAGAAGACGATGCGCCATTTGTCGGAAAAACAGTCCGTGAGGCCGCTGCTGTATTCCCTGGGGTTCACTTTATGCCGATTGCCATAAAACGTATTGAATCGCACAATACCATAATTCCAAGAGGGGATACCTGTTTTGAAAAAGGAGATCAGGTATATTTTACAACCCTGCCACAAGGAGTTTCAGAATTATATAGCCTTACAGGCGAAGTCAAAAATAAAATCAAGAATGTGATGATTTTGGGCGGAGGTCGTATAGGTCTTAAAACGGCTGAAGACCTGTGTAAGCGCGGCATAAAAGTTAAGCTTATTGAGCTTGACAAAGAACGTGCCATTGACATGGCAGAGCGCCTGCCCGATACCCTCATCATTCACGGAGACGGACGTAATGTTGAGCTTTTACTCGAAGAAAATCTAGATAAAATGGATGCCTTTTTAGGGGTAACCAACGATGCTGAAACCAACATTATGTCTTGTTTGATGGCCAAATCCAAGCAAGTACCGAAAATCATCGCACTCATTGAAAACATGGACTATTTTGACTTAACCAAATCCATTGGCGTGGATACGCTTGTCAATAAAAAAATGTTAACGGCAAATACTATTTTTCGATACATTAGAAGAGGAGAGGTTGTTGATTTGGCTAAGCTCAATAATATGGATGCCGAAATTGTGGAATTTAAAGTAAAGCCAACCGCCAAGGTAATTGGCAAGGCGATTAAAGATTTAGACTTCCCAAAAACAGCTACTATTGGTGGTGTGATACGAAATGGTGCAGGTGTCATTGCACTTGGCGACTTTGTTATAGAAGAAAGTGACCTTGTTTTGGTTTGCTGTTTGCCGCAATCCATCAGGCGGGTAGAACAACTTTTCTTGTAGGCCATGAAGGGATTCAATCTAAAGCTTATCGTGCATATTCTAGGACTGCTGTTGCTGTTCAATGCCATTTTTATGGGGATTACCACGCTATACAGTTATCTGCAAAATGATGGCATCACAACTGGACTGCTAAAGGCTTTAGCGCTCAATGTTATTGTTGGGGGTTTGGCGCTTGGTCTCACATTAAATCACCGCAAGGAAATTAAAAAACGCGAAGGCTATGTCATTGTTGCTTTTGGATGGCTGACCATGGTCGTTTTTGGTATGTTTCCCTACCTGTTTACAGCCACAATTGGTTCTGGTACAGACGCCTTTTTTGAAACCATGTCTGGCTACACAGCGACTGGTGCTACCATTCTAGACGACATTGAAGCTTTGCCAAGAAGCATCACGCTTTGGCGCTCCCTGACCCATTGGATGGGTGGTATGGGTATCATTGTTTTAGCCATTGCCATACTGCCGTTACTCGGCATTGGTGGTATGCAGCTTTTTAGTGCTGAAGCACCTGTTTTGGGTGGAGACAAACTGCATCCACGAATTAGCGATACAGCCAAACGTTTATGGCTTATTTACGTAGGCCTTACGCTAACCAATGCTTTATTGCTTTTCGTTTCTGGCATGCCGCTTTTTGACGCCATCAATCACGCCATGAGTACCATGGCATCTGGAGGATTTTCTACCAAAAATGCCAGTATTGGATATTGGAACCACATGCCTCAAATTCAATACATAACCATCTTTTTTATGATTTTGGCGGGAAGTAATTTTGTGTTGCTTTACTACGCTATAAAAGGAAAATTTAAACGTGTTTTTACCGATACGGAGTTTAGCTGGTACACGGGCTTTATTGCGGTTTTTACCTTTATCGTCATGGCATCTATAATGCGTCAAGGATCTTATGTTGCTGCTGACGCCAGCATGTTTGCAGTTTGGGAGCAATCCTTCCGCCATGCCTTGTTTCAAGTAGTAGCTGTAATTACCACTACAGGACTGGTAACAGCAGATTTCACTGCGTGGACACCCTTTGCGACCATGTTGTTTTTTGGATTGATGTTTTTAGGTGGATCGACGGGATCGACATCTGGTGGGGTAAAAGTCATGCGTCACTTGATACTCCTCAAAAATGGTTTCTTGGAATTCAAACGTGCGCTACACCCCAATGCCATCTTGATGGTTAGGATGAATAAGGTTACTATTGAACAGTCTATTGTTTACAATGTATTGGCATTCTTCATTCTCTACATGATTCTTTTTATCATCGGAGCAGGTGTGCTAAGTACCCTTGGTTTGGATTTTACCACGGCCATTGGAGCTGCTGCAAGTTCGCTGGGTAACGTTGGGCCAGGTTTGGGTGACGTAGGCCCTGCAAGTACATTTTCTTCACTACCCGACTTTGGGAAGTACTGGTGTTCCTTGCTTATGCTTCTGGGAAGGCTCGAATTGTTTACCGTCTTAATACTCTTTACGCCCTACTACTGGCGTAATCATTAGGATACCGCTACCTTAATACGCCTGATGGCCTCTTCAATTTCTTCTAGAGAGGCAGCATAAGAAATGCGAATGTTGTTTGGACATCCAAAGGCATCGCCAGTTACGGTTGCTATATGGGCTTCTTCCAAAAGATACATGGCAAAGTCAGAGGCGTTTTCAATCAACGTACCGTTTAATTTCTTTCCAAAGAACGACGAGATATCAGGGAAAATATAAAAAGCACCTTTTGGCACATTTACGTTAAACCCTTCAATGTCCTCAACGAGTTCTATGATGCGCTTGCGTCGAAAATCAAACTCATCGACCATGTATTTGATCTTACCTACAGAAGCACGAACAGCCGTAATGGCAGCGCGCTGTGCAATACAGTTTGTGCCACTAGTTACCTGCCCTTGCATTTTAGTACAGGCTTTAGCCAACCATGCAGGACCACCCAAATAGCCTATTCTCCAACCTGTCATGGCAAAAGCTTTTGCCAAGCCGTTGACCGTAATGGTTCTATCGAACATGCTCGGAATGGCAGCAAAGCTAAACGGCGTTGCATTGTCATAATTGATGTGTTCGTAAATTTCATCTGAAAGCACGTAGATGTTTGGGTATTTTTCCAACACTTTTGCCAAGGCCTCGTACTCTTCCTTGCTGTACATCGATCCACTGGGGTTGTTGGGCGAGTTAAGCATCACCAACTTAGTTTTGGGTGTGATGGCTGCTTCCAATTGAGCGGGAGTTATTTTAAAATCGGTTTCGATATCAGAACGAATCTCTATTGGATTTCCTTCAGCAAGAATGACAATAGCTGAGTAGCTTACCCAATAGGGGGCTACCAAAAGTACGTCATCGCCTGGGTTGATGAGCACTTGAACCGCATTGGCAATAGATTGTTTTGCTCCTGTTGATACCACAATTTGGTTTGGTGCATAGTCAAGGCCATTATCGCGTTTAAATTTTTCACAAATAGCTTCTTTGAGCTCTACATATCCGTCAACAGGCGTGTAGCTGTTGTAATCGGCATTGATGGCTTCAATGGCAGCCTCTTTGATAAAATCGGGTGTATTGAAATCAGGCTCCCCCAAACTCAATCCAATGATATCTTTACCTTCGTTTTTTAGCTCACGTGCCTTGGCTGCCATAGCCAAAGTAGCTGATGCTGGTAAACTCTTAATGCGTTCGGATAATGCTTGACTCATATCAAATTTTTTTGTCAAAGATAATCGCTATCAAACAACAAGCACAACATTTTAATTAACAGCTTCCTTATTTTTGTAAAAATTATGGATACAACAATCAAAACATATTTTCCCGAATTAAGCGAAAAACAGTTAAATCAGTACGCGCAACTCAAGCCGCTTTATGACTCGTGGAATCAACAAATAAATGTTATTTCACGTGCCGACATGACGCATTTCTATATCCGTCACGTACTCCATTCGCTGGGTATTGCCACAGTGCTAACATTTAAGCCTCAATCCAACGTGTTAGACGTGGGTACGGGAGGTGGTTTTCCAGGAATTCCACTTGCTATTATGTTTCCAGAGACACAATTTATACTGGTCGATTCTGTTGGAAAAAAAATTAAAGTAGTGCAAGCCGTTGCAGACGCCTTAGCCCTTGACAATGTCAAAGCTTATCACAAACGCGCCGAAGATGTCACAGGAACATTTGATTTTGTGGTCAGTAGGGCTGTTACACGCATGGAGCGTTTTGTACCCTGGGTACAACACAAAATCAACGCTAAAAGCAACCACGCACTTTCGAACGGAATTCTCTACCTCAAAGGCGGTAACCTTAAAGAAGAACTAAACCCTTATCCCAAAGCAAAAACCCATGATTTGGCTGCGCACTTTAAAGAAGATTTTTTTGACACCAAGAAAGTAGTGCATTTACCTCTTTAATCATAAAATTCTTCGATGCTCTGCGTCGGGGTTTCCGTTGAAATTGTCATTCCCATGTAAATGGGAATCTAAATAATAGCATTTCGACTTTTGGCCTTAAGTCCAGAATTAAACGTGCGAAATACCTCTAAGGCTCTACCTCGAGGATAGTTCGTTTCAAGAAATTCGTTATTCCATACACGGATAGCGATAATCTTTGGTAGGAACAAGCGTTTCTTTTATCAACCTTGGCGATACCCAACGCAATAGATTTAGCGCTGAACCAGCCTTGTCATTGGTTCCAGACGCACGGCTTCCTCCGAAGGGTTGCTGCCCAACAACAGCTCCACTGGGTTTGTCGTTGATGTAGAAATTACCAGCGGCATGGCGCAACTTTCCAGAAGCGTATTCAATAAAATGGCGGTCTTGCGATATAATCGCACCCGTAAGCCCATAGTCAGAAGTAGTGTTTACCAATTCCAAGGTGCTTTCCCATTCTTTGTCTTCATAAACATATACCGTGACAACAGGCCCAAACAGTTCTGTTTCCATGG
>ERZ802830.2101-NODE-2101-length-18326-cov-10.5815_pt1 | contig 18326 bp, 20 predicted proteins | sample MGYA00345654_ERZ802830 | MGnify/ENA primary metagenome ERZ802830 (study PRJEB30503, sample SAMEA104212375) | marine metagenome | biome: Westerlies Biome; feature: [SRF] surface water layer (ENVO:00010504) within the epipelagic zone...; material: water...
ATGAGTGATATTGATATTAAAAGAATTTCTTATTTAGCAAAGCTAAAATTACCATCTGAAAAAGAGGAATTTTACTCTCAGTCTTTGAAAGATATCATTCAGTGGGTCGATAATTTAAAAAAAATTGAAACTTCTAATGTAAAACCTCTCCACAATGTGACAGAAACTACAGTCTCTATTAGAAATGATGATATTGAGAAAAATAATACCACTGAAGAGGTTTTAAAAAACGCACCTGAGCGAGCACAAAATTTTTTTAAAGTACCAAAAGTTGTTGAGTAATGACAAAAAGACAGTCAATTTCTAATTTAGTAAACTCTCTAAAAGAAAAGAAAATTAGCGTTCAAGAATTATTTGATCAATTTCATAAGGTTGCTAAAGAAAATAAAAATAATAGTTATAATTTAGTTTTAGATCCAGATTATCAAAAATCAAATATTGAGACATCTCAAGAACGATACTCTACTGGAACTAATTTGCCTTTAGATGGTATTCCTTTAGGTATAAAAGATTTATTTTGTACCAAAGGTATTACTACAACAGCATCATCAAAAATTTTAAGTAATTTCATTCCTCAATACGAGTCTTTTGTTACTCAACAATTGCTGAATGATGGGGCTATTTTTATTGGTAAAAATAATTGTGATGAATTCGCAATGGGTTCTTCTAATGAAACTAGCCATTTTGGTCCAGTCGTTAATCCCTGGCGGAATCAAAATAAACCATCTGAAGAGCTTGTTCCTGGAGGTTCCTCTGGTGGGTCTGCAGCCGCTGTAGCTGAAGGTTCTTGTGTAGCCTCTATGGGCACAGATACTGGTGGCTCAATTAGACAGCCTGCAAGTTTATGTGGTTTGGTTGGATTAAAGCCTACATTTGGTTCTTGTTCTCGATGGGGAATTGTAGCTTTTGCCTCAAGTCTTGATCAAGCAGGACCCATTACTAATAGTGTCGAGGATGCGGCATATATTTTGAATTCTATTAGCAAACATGACTTCAATGACTCAACATCTTCAAATCATAAAAGAGATGATTACCTTAAAGATATTGACAAAAAATTAGATCATAAAATTAAGATAGGGATACCTAGTGATTATCTCAAAAATGTAACCCCAGAAATAACTGCTCAGATTGAAAATACAAAAAAATCACTAGCTGGATATGATGTTGAGTTTGTAGATGTTGCTTTTGAAACTACTGATTATGCATTGTCTACTTATTATATCATAGCGCCTGCTGAGGCTTCATCTAATCTTGCTAGATATGATGGCATTAGATATGGAGTAAGAGAAGAGGGAAGCAACTTAGATGATATCTATCTTAATTCTCGTACCTCTGGATTTGGTGATGAAGTTACCAGAAGAATTTTAATTGGCACTTACGTGTTATCAGCTGGTTATTACGATGCTTATTATAGACAAGCTCAAAAAGTAAGAAGATTAATCAAAGATGATTTCCAAAGAGTTTTCCAAGAAGTAGATTTTATCTTAACACCCACGACACCTAACGAAGCATTCAAAATTGGAGAGAAACTGGACCCGATAGCCATGTATATGAATGATGTTTTTACTGTTCCAACAAGTTTAGCTGGCCTTCCAGGAATTTCTTTGCCCTCTGGTTTGAGTTCGAATGGCCTACCCTTAGGAATACAAATAATAGGTAATTACTTTCAAGAAAAAAAACTACTTCAATTATCAAATCTTATTGAGAAGGAGCTTAGTTTTAATGAGTAATAACTGGGAGATGGTAATCGGGTTAGAGGTTCATGCTCAACTAAAAACGTCTTCTAAATTATTTTCATCATCCCCAAATTTATTTGGTTCAGAGCCAAATGAAAATGTTAATTTTATCGACTCCGGTATGCCTGGTATGCTTCCTGTGTTAAATTGGGCTTGTATTGAAAAAGCTATCAAAACGGGATTTGCTCTAAATTTTACTATTAACAAACATTCTGTTTTCGAGAGAAAAAACTACTTTTATCCAGACTTGCCTCAAGGATATCAGATCAGCCAATTTGAATTTCCTATTTTAAGTGAGGGGTATTTAGAAATAGATCAGCCTGATGGAAGTGCAAAAAAAATTCGAATAGAAAGAGCTCACCTGGAGCAAGACGCTGGAAAAAGTATCCATGATATAGATCCTAAATTTAGTTTTATTGATTTAAATAGAGTAGGAACTCCTTTACTAGAAATCGTTTCCTATCCGGATTTATCCTCAGCTGACGACGTAGTGAATTATATGTCCTCATTAAGACAAACTTTAATGTACATAGATGTTTGTGATGGGAATATGCAGGAGGGATCGCTCCGAGCAGATGTAAATTTATCAGTAAGAAAACCAGGTGGCGAACTAGGAACTCGATGTGAAATTAAAAATTTAAATTCCTTTAAATTTATCAGACAGGCAATTGAATTTGAGTTTCAAAGGCAAATTGATGTTTTGGAGGCTGGAGGTTCAGTAGAACAAAACACTATGTTGTTTGACACTAGCACAGGTGAGACTCGTTCAATGAGAAGTAAGGAATTCTCTCATGACTATAGATATTTCCCAGATCCAGATTTATTACCAGTTAATCTTACAGATGAGCAAATAAGTCAAATTAAGCCAAGCATGGAAGAGCTTCCCCATGAGAAAATGAACAGATATATCAATGAGTACAAAATTGATAAAGAAATCTCTAAAATAATTATTGCAGAAAAAGAGAATACTGTTCTTTTTGAGCGAATGGTTAATGAGTCAGATGTTGCTCCTAAAAATATTGCAAGTTGGTTGGTTGGAGATATTTTTGCTTTCATCAAAGATAAAAATATAGATGTAATTAGTTTATTAGAATTTACGAAAGATATTACAGATTTATTAAAATTAATTTCAGATGATGTGATATCAAATAAAGCTGGAAAAGAAATATTACCTCAAGTTTTAGAAGGAAAAGGTAAGCCAAGTGAGCTTGTAAAAAAGATGGGATTAGAACAAGTCTCAGATACTAGTGAACTAGAAAAAATTATTGATGAAGCCTTAGTCGGTGAGGAAGAAAATATTTCAAAATTCCAAGGCGGCTCAGATCGAGTTTTGGGATATTTTGTTGGAAAATGCTTAAAATCAACTAAGGGCAAAGGCAACCCTAAGCTGATAAATAAAATCTTATTAGAAAAATTAAAAAAATAAGACACGCCAAAAGCCAATTTTTTATTAATTGTGATAAAATAAATGACAAATAAGTTTAATTAGCTATATTGCGCTACAATATAATCAGCTGAGAATTAACTTACGGAGAGGTGGGTGAGTGGCTGAAACCAGCGGTTTGCTAAACCGCCGTACGACGCAAGTTGTACCGAGGGTTCGAATCCCTCTCTCTCCGCCATATAAAAAATATGAAAATTATACTAATATAAATAAATATGCTTAAAGGATCTATACCAGCTATTATAACCCCCTTTTCCAAGGGTGAGGTAGATTTTGATAGTTTTGCTAAACTGTTGAAATGGCAAATTAAAGAGGGGATATCGGGTGTTACGGTTTGTGGTACTACAGGCGAGTCTCCTACGCTTACTCATGATGAGCATATGCAGCTTGTTGAATTTGCGGTTAAAGTAGCTGGAAGAAAAATTCCAGTTATAGCTGGAACAGGATCCAATTCCACTAAAGAGGCTATTGAATTTACAAAACATGCTTATAAGTCTGGAGCTAATTACGGTTTGGTTGTAACTCCTTATTATAATAAACCCAATCAAAAAGGACTTGTTAACCATTTCAAAAAAATTGCAAAAGTCACTCCTCTAAAACAAATTATTTATAATATTCCAGGCAGATCAATTGTTGATCTAACATATGATAGTTTTAAAGAACTTAATAAAATATCTAATATCGTTGGAATTAAAGATGCATCTAATGATCTTTCCAGACCCTTAGTTATGAGAACTTTTATGAAAAAGAATTTTAATTATATTTCTGGTGAAGATGGAACCATTGCGGGTTATTTAGCTCAAGGTGGTCATGGATGTATATCTGTTACAGCAAATGTGGCACCTAGGTTAACTTCTAAATTGCATTATTATTGGCAAACAAAAAATTATAACCAATTCGATCTTATTAATTTAAAACTTGCCCCATTATCTCAAGTACTTTTTAGCGAACCTAGCCCAACCCCATCAAAATATGCTTTGTCATTAATGGGAAAGTGTAAAGCAGATGTACGCGAGCCTTTAACTGATTTGAGTCCAGAGACAAAAAAGCAAGTCAGAAAAGTCCTTAAAGACTTAAATTTCATTTAATTGTCTATTTTAAATCGTAGAGCAAAATTTGATTATGACATCAAAGAAACCTATATAGCAGGATTGGTCTTGGAAAGTAATGAAGTAAAGCCTTTAAGGCAAGGTAAGGTCTCTATTCAATCTAGCTTTATTAATGAAAAAAAAGGTGAAATTTTTATTAATAATTTTGAGATAATATCCACGCAAAAGAATTTTGATGAAAAGAAGAAAATACGAACTGTTAAAAAACTTCTATTAAATAAAAGGGAAATAAAAAAAATATTGGGGTTACTTACAACTAAAGGATTTACAGCGGTTCCAATGGAAATCTTTTTTAATGAAAAAGGTCTCGCGAAAGTCAAATTTGGTGTGGGTGTCGGGAAAAAGAATTATGATAAAAGGGAATCAATCAAACAGAGGGAGTGGAGTCGTAAAAAAGAGCGAATATTAAGGAAATAATAATTCCTCTTGAAATTGCACCTACATTCTCATATAAACCTCCCATGGCAAGAGTTACAGTAGAAGATTGTATTAAAAATGTTGATAGCCTATTTGATTTAGTGCTATTAGCTTCACATAGAGCAAAAGTCCTCAATGCAGGAAATGAAGCTCAAGTACCACTAGATAATGACAAAAGCACAGTAATCGCACTTAGAGAGATTGCTGATGAAAAGATTAGCGTTAATGATGTCAAAGAAGATATTATTAAGAGCTACCAACTTGTTCAGGAAAAAGAAGAAGAAAACGAAGATCATCTTCTTGAAGATTAAAGTCTTTTTTTAGTTTATTTTAATAGCTGATGTTTCAATCAAGCTATTTTAGTGAGAGTTTCTCTGATTTTAAATCAGCACTCCAGTCCTATGACAAAAATTTTAATGAAAAGCTTTTTGTTAAGGCGATTGAAGTAGCTGAGACCTCTCATAAAGATCAGTTTCGCGCCTCTGGCGATCCATATATTGTTCACCCTTACGAGGTTTGCAAATCATTAATTGAATTAAAGCTTGATACTGAAACTGTTATTACAGGCTTACTGCACGATGTAATTGAAGATACGGAATATTCTAAAGAACAACTGAATGAAATTTTCGGAAAGTCTATAGCCAGTTTAGTTGATGGTTTAACGAAAATTGATTTTTTAGAGGAAAAAAAAATTACACGATCAGAAAAAGAAGCAGAAAATTTTCGAAAATTATTAATTTCAACAGCTAAGGATATCAGAGTCTTAATTATTAAATTAGCTGATCGATTGCATAACATAAAAACTATTCATTTTTTTAAAGATGTTGAAAAAAGGAAAAGAGTAAGTAATGAGACCCTCTTAATATACGCACCCTTGGCGGAAAGATTGGGTTTTGAAAACTGGAAATCTATTTTAGAAAACATATCTTTTAAGAATCTTCATCCCGATATCTATAATCGAATTAATGATAAGATTGATAACACATTTCAAAATTTAGAGAGTTCTTTTCGCGAATTAGAAAATATTATCAATAGTTTTATTTTTAAGGACAATATACAAGTAGAAATTCATTATAGAAAAAAAGCACCATATTCAATTTGGAAAAAAATTAATAAAAGAAATTCAGATCTTAATTCTATCTCTGACCTTGCTGCTGTTCGAATTATTACTAAATCAACAAGAGATTGTTATAAAGTCTTAGGAATAATACATCGTAATTTTTCAGCTAAAGTAGGGAGAACTAAAGATTATATTTCAAACCCCAAACCAAATGGCTATCGATCGATTCATACTGATATTATTTTTAATAATAAAGTATTTGAAATTCAAATTAGATCCAGAGCTATGCACATGATTGCTGAAAATGGTATCGCTGCTCACTGGAGGTATAAATACTTAAACAAAGATGAAAATGACCAAAATATGTATGCATGGTTAAGAGATGCAGTAAATTATGTTGAAGAAAAAAATGAACAACACTTGATTTTAAATAAAACTTCCCAACAATTTTTTGATGAACAAATCTATGTTTTTTCTCCTAAAGGGGAATTATACACGTTACCCGTAGACTCAACCCCTGTAGATTTTGCGTATACTATTCATACAGATATTGGTGACCGATGCTCTGGCGCTAAAGTTAATGGGCAAGATGTGCCACTTAAAACTAAACTTTCAAGTGGTGACCAAGTTGAAATCGTATTAAATGATAAAACTACCATCTCTCCTTTATGGATTAGGTTTGTAAAAAAGGAGAAAGTCCGAGAAAAGATTAGACACTTTTTTAGATCAAAAAGAAGAAGAGAGTTTGAAAAACTTGGTAAAGATATTTTAAAATATTTAGCCAAATTAAAAAACATCAATGAAACTGATAATCTTTATGCAAAAATATTAAGTCATACTGATTTCAAATATCAAAACAAACTTTTTGAAAATGTGGGTCGTGGATTTTTGTCTCGTAAAGATTTAAATGATTTATTTAAAGATTTAGAAAATAGTTTTGTTAAAAAGCTATTTACTAAAGAACCCAATCCTAAAATAAATGTAAGTAAATATGAAAATGGAATTGCAGTTAATTACGCTACATGCTGTTCTCCAATAAATGGAGATAATATTATTTCTGTAATGTCTTACGGAAGAGGCTTAGTAGTTCACAATACAATATGTGATAGTTTAGGTTATTATCATAAAGACAACTTTTATAGGTCTAATTGGGGTAATGGCAATTTAAACAAAGATTTTAGTACAAGAATAGAAATCATTATAAAAAATCAGCCTGGAGCTTTGTTCAGTATTACCTCCATCTTTGATAAACACCAAATTAATATTGAAAACATAAGAATTGCTGAAAGATCAAAAAAAAATTATACCTTTCTCATAGACATAAAAATTGAAGACTCTGAGAAATTAAAATTTCTCTTGGCTGAAATGAAAACTCTTAGTCAAGTTGAAAAGGTAAAAAGGCAGTCATTAACATACTAATGAAATTAGGTGTAAATATAGATCATATTGCGACTCTGAGAAATGCCAGAGGTCAAGATAATCCTAATATTTTAAGAGCTTTAAAGGTTTGTGAAAAAGTTAAAGTTGATACTTTAACTGTTCATTTAAGAGAAGATAGAAGACATATTAATGATAGTGATCTTAAATTATTAAAAAAACACTCGAGATTACCAATTAATTTAGAAATGGCCTTAACTGATGAAATGATTTTAATTTCAAAAAAAATAAAACCAAAATTTATTTGTTTAGTTCCAGAGAAACGTAATGAAATCACTACTGAAGGTGGGCTAAACCTAGAAAAAATTTCAAAAAATAAACTAAAATCACTCTTATCTATCTGCCATTCTAATGATATTGAACTTAGTGCTTTTATTAATCCTAATAAAAAAGCAATTGATTTAGCAAAAAAATTACAATTTCAAACAGTTGAACTTCACACAGGATCTCTGGATAAAATTAAAATTAGTAATAAAGATAAAGAGAAAATCAATAGCATGATTAATTACGCATATAGTATCAATTTAAAAGTTAATATTGGCCATGGTTTAAATTTCTCAAATATTAAGTTTATTAAAAATAGAAAAAAAATAGATACTGTCCATATTGGACATTTTATTATTTCGGAGTCTATTTTTTTATCACTGCATGAAACTATAAAAAAATTTCAAAGAATTATTTAACATGATTATCGGACACGGTATTGATTTAATAGAAATAAAGAGAGTTTCAACTATCTATCAAAAATTTAACAATACATTCATTAATAAATATTTCGCTTTGGACAAAATCGATACAATAACACCAAAAATATTATCAAATAATTTTGCTATAAAAGAAGCATTTTCTAAATCATTGGGATTAGGATTTAGGGCACCATGCTTTCCAAAAGATATATCTGTCCAAAGAGATAAAATGGGTAAACCTGAGATTTTTCCAAAAAATAAATTAAACGAATATATGAAAGAAAAATTTGGCAATTTTCTTATTCATGTTAGCTTATCTGATACGAATAAATATTCGATTGCGTCGGTTATAATTGAAAAAACTTAAATCATCATTTGTTAATAATATCAAGGCTTTGCTTTGGGCTTTATTGATTGCTGGAGTCATTCGAACTTTTGCGATTGAGCCTTTTAAAATACCCTCTGGCTCAATGAAGCCAAACTTACTAGTTGGTGATTTTTTATTTGTCTCTAAATGGGATTATGGTTATTCAAGATATTCATTTCCATTTGGGTTAGCTCCATTTTCAGGAAAAATTATGGAAAAGAACCCAAGTAGAGGAGACATCATCGTTTTTAAATTGCCCGGCCAAGAAAATATTAACTATGTAAAAAGATTAGTGGGTTTACCTGGCGAAACAATTAAAGTTGTTGATGGCTTAATTTATTTAAAAAAAGTAGGCTCAGATAATTTTAAAGTTATCGAACAAAGTGATGATGGTTTATTTTTTGACGATCAATACCAAGCCAACATCAATCAACTTGTTGAAAGTGATTACAAAATTTTGAATTTAACTGATAGCGGACCTCTTGATTTCACCCCAGAGTATAAAATACCAAAAAATAAATTTTTCTTCATGGGTGATAATCGTGATAATTCCTCAGATAGTCGTGTTATGAGCGGAGTAGGTTTTGTTCCAAAAGAAAATATCATTGGAAAAGTATGGTTTATCTGGTTTTCAGTAGACACTGATTTTAGCCTAAGTAGATTTTGGACCCTGCCATTACATATAAGGTATGATAGATTATTTAATGCAGTTAAATAGATTTGAATAAGACAGATATTTTTAAAATTATTAAAAGCATAAAGGGTTATCAGACTAGCCTAAAACATGATAGCTACGACAAACGTCAAAAGAATTCAAATAAGCCATTTCAGAAATATGAATTTTTAGGTGATCGTGTTCTCGGACTAGTGATTTCAGAGTACTTGATTAATAATTTTTCTAATAGCTCTTTAGATGAAATTTCTAGAAGATTTATACATCTTGTAAATACAAGTATGCTCGCCAAAATTTTTAAAAAACATGATCTAATAGAAATTTTTAAACACCAATTAGATCCTAAATCCAGTAAAAATTCAATTTATGCAGACGCTTTAGAGTCATTAATTGGTTTTATATACATTAATAAAGATCTCAATTTTACAAAAGAATTTATTTATCTTCTTTGGAATGATGAGCTAAATACTCTACCTCTCAAAGATCCAAAAACTTTTATTCAAGAGTATAGCCAAAAGAAAAATAAAAAGATTCCTCAATATAAATTAATCGATGAGCTTGGAACAAAACATAAACCAAAATTTTTGGTTGAATTAAAAATAAATGATTTAACTGTTGAAGGTGAAGGTATTTCAAAACAAAAAGCAGAAATAGCTGCCGCTAAAAAAATGATTAAACTGATAGACTCAAAATAGTTTTGCTTTGTTTAAAACTCCCGCGATTATAACTAAAGTTGATAATTACAAAGAAAATCATTTATTGATTTCTGTGTTCTCATGTGAATATGGAAAGAAAAGTTTAATTGTCTTTGGTGGTAAATCGAAAAAAAAAAATACTGATTTTGTTAAAGGTCTAATATCAGAAATTGAATTTAATAAAGAAAACTATTGTTTAAATTCTAATTTAATTCAATCATACAATTGGTTTTTATTTGATAAATATAGACTGAAAGTTATCGATTATATCTGTTTCTTAATCAATAAACTTCTTTTCCTAGAGGATATTCAGTCTGAAATATTGAATACTTATCAAAGTTTGCTTATTTCAATGAATAATAATTCAAATTATTTGGTCGACTTAATTCAGTTAGAATTAGAAATTTTAAAATCTTCAGGTTATCAGCCTGACTTAAACGACAGTGTTATTAAAAAGGTTCTAGGCGATGGTTTTTTAATAAATACAAACTCTAATGATGAGTTATTAACTATACTAAAAAATGATCAGAGCTTACAAAAAGCATTCTCTAATTTCATGGAAAAGGTGGTATTGCGAGTATTGAATAATTTGAATATTAATTTACCTTTTAATCGTAGTGAAATTATTCAAAAAAATTAAAAAAGTATATATTTCATCTGATCATGCTGGATACCCTTTGAAACAGGTTATCGTTAAAGAATTTCTCTCCAAAAAAGGAATTAATTTTCAAGATTTAGGTACAAATTCCGAAAAATCTGTTGATTATCCAAAATTTGCAAAAAAATTATGCAAAAAAGTCAATAAATCCTCAATGGGTATACTGATCTGTGGATCAGGTATAGGAGTAAGCATAAGTGCTAATAGGCATAAACATATTCGGGCCTCCTTGTGCCATAACGTTAATTCTGCAAGAATGACGAGAAAACACAACGACTCTAATGTAATTTGTTTGCAAGGAAGACCTTTTGTAAAAAAGAAAATTTTTGCTATGCTCGATGCCTATTTCGATACAGAATTTGAAGAAGGAAGACATACAAGGAGAGTAGAACAGTTATGACACTAAATGCACATTTTTTTTCTAATAGCTTAGAACAAGCTGATAAAGACTTATTTAACTCAATTTCCCAAGAGCTTAGTCGACAACAAAATCAAATCGAACTAATAGCATCAGAAAATATTGTTTCGAAAGCTGTGCTTGAAGCTCAAGGATCAATTATGACAAATAAGTATGCAGAAGGATATAGTGCGAAAAGATATTACGGTGGTTGTGAATTTGTGGATATAGCTGAGAACCTTGCTATCGAAAGATTGAAACAAGTCTACGGATGTGCTTATGCAAATGTTCAACCACACTCTGGCGCTCAAGCTAATCAGGCAGTTTTTTTAGCTCTTATCAAACCTGGAGATACAATCCTAGGTATGTCTTTAGATGCTGGTGGCCACCTAACTCATGGCTCTCGTCCTAATCAATCAGGAAAATATTTCAATGCAATCCAATACGGTATCGATCCATCTACTTCTCTTATTGACTATGATGAAGTAGAAAAACTAGCTGTTGAGCATAAACCTGCTTTAATTATTGCTGGTGGTTCGGCTTACCCAAGAAATATCGATTTCAAACGTTTTAGAGAAATAGCTGATAAAGTTGAAGCATATTTATTAGTGGATATGGCTCACTACTCAGGACTAGTTGCAGCCAAAGAATATCCTGATCCAGTTCCACATGCTCATGTTGTAACTTCTACAACTCATAAAACTATTAGAGGTCCACGTGGCGGGATGATCTTATCTAATGATCTTGACTTAGGTAAAAAATTTAATAGTTCAGTTTTTCCGGGCCTTCAAGGAGGTCCTTTGATGCACGTAATCGCAGCTAAAGCTGTTGCTTTTGGTGAAGCGCTTCAACCAGAGTTCAAACAATATATCCAGCAAGTTAAAAAGAACGCCTCTGTTTTAGGTGAAGTTTTAATGTCTAATGGTATCGATATTGTCACCGGTGGTACAGACTCTCATATGGTCTTAGTTGATCTGAGATCAAAAAATGTGACAGGAAAAGATGCTGAAGAAAGTTTAGAGAGGGCGGGAATGACTTGTAATAAAAATGGTGTAGCTAATGACCCCAATCCTCCAACAATTACCTCAGGAATAAGACTAGGTTCTCCTGCCGCTACCACAAGAGGTTTCAAAGAGGATGAGTTCAGATTTATTGGAGAAAAGATATCTACAATTATTAACACTCTATCTTCTTCAAACTCGGATATTTCAATGATTGAAACTTCTATTAAAAAAGAAGTAGAAGATTTGTGCTCTAAATATCCAATATATAACCATTAATATTCATGAAATGCCCCTTCTGTAAAGAGAAAGAGACTTCGGTTTTAGACTCTCGCCCTACAGAAGACGGGGGTGTGATTAGAAGAAGAAGAATATGTGGTTGTGAGCGCAAAGAAAGATTCACAACCTTTGAAAGAGTTCAGTTTAGAGAATTTCTTGTATTAAAAAAAAATGGTGAAAAATCCATTTTCGATAGAGACAAAATTACAAAATCTGTAGATTTAGCGCTTAGAAAAAGACCTGTTGATATAGATACCAAAGAAAAACTTATTTCAAAGATAGTTCGAGATCTTGAGGGTATGGGTGAAAATGAAATAAGCACAAACGTCATTGGTGAAATGGTGATGCAGGGTCTTTATACTTTAGATAAAGTTGCGTATGTGCGATTTGCTTCTGTGTATAGAGATTTTAGAGAGACAAAAGATTTTGAACAGTTTTTAGGTTCGCTTAACAAAGAATAGTTTGCTTTCTAAATTAGATCTTAATTATCTCGATTCAGTAAACAATTTATCAATAAAAAATCTTGGTTTGACAGGTGTCAATCCTTCTGTGGCTTGCCTCATAGTTGATTATAAAAATGATTCTCGCGGAGTAGTTTTAAGTTATGGAGTTACTTCTAAATCTGGAAGACCTCATGCAGAAATTAACGCTTTAGATAAAATTTCAAATTCTCAAATTAATAATCAAACTACTTTATATGTAAGTTTGGAACCTTGCTTTAAAGAAAATAGTTGCTGTGCAAAAAAAATCATAAGTAAAGGAATAAAAAGAGTAGTTGTTTCTTCGTTAGACCCCAATCCTCAAATTTATGGAAAAGGAGTGAGTTTCCTTAAATCCAAGGGAGTTAAAGTTTTACTAGCAGGACCTCGCCAGAATAAATTTAAACAAATAAATAAATATTTTTATAATTTCCAAAAAAACCATAGCCCATTTATAACTTTGAAACTCGCAATATCTAAAAATGACTATACAAAAAATTTAATGTCAAAAAACGTTACTCAAAAAGAAACTCAAATTTATATGCATAAATTAAGATTAAAACATGATGCTATCATTGTTGGAATGAATACATATAAAGAAGACAAACCAAAACTTAATTGCAGATTAAATGGAATTAACAAAAAAATTAGACCATTTATTTTAACCAATGATTTTGCAACAAAAACTAAATTTCCTCAAATTACGTTTAATGAAAAAAATTTTGATAATTTTTATTCAATTATGAATAAACACAATATTCGAAGTGTTTTAGTTGAAGGAGGCTTACAAACATTTAATAGCTTTCTTAAATGTAGGGTTTTTGATGAAATTGTTATTTGTCAGTCATCAGAAATAATAAAAAAATCAAAAAAAAGATACAAGTTAGATAAAAAATTGATAAAAAGCAGTTGTAAAAGAATTGACTCCCAAGAGTACTTTATGGACAAAATAGAGATTTATAAAAATGTTTAGCGGAATTATTCAGGCTTATGGAAAAATTTCTAAGTTTTCAAAATCAAAGGATTTTTTAAGTATAGAGATTCAGTCAAATCTTAAGGGATACAATATTGGCTCATCAATATGTTGCTCAGGTATTTGCTTAACTGTAACTTCTTTTTCCAAAAATAAATTTACAGCAGATATTTCTAAAGAAACTTTAGAAAAAACTAATGCAAAATATTGGAAAAAAGGAACTTTACTTAATTTGGAAAATTCTTTGAAAATAGGGGATGAGGTATCAGGTCACTTTGTTTTTGGACATGTTGATACAACTGGTAGACTAGTCGACATAAAACAATTTGGTAAGAGTTGGTCTTTATCAATAGAATTCCCAAACTTAATAAAAAAATATATTGCCCAAAAAGGTTCAATTTCATTGAATGGTATTTCCCTTACCATAAATAAAGTGAAATCAAATATATTTCATTGCATGATTATTCCTCATACTTTTAAAAATACCGATATCCATAAATATAAGAAAAATGAAATTTTAAATCTTGAAGTTGATATGTTGGCAAGATACGCTCATTTTTCTAATTTAAGGAGCTAACCCATTGTCAGATTTTTCATCAATTGAGGAAATTATTCAAGATGCCCGTGATGGGAAAATGTACATCTTAGTAGATAGTGAAGATAGAGAAAATGAAGGCGATATAATTATACCTGCCTCTCTATGTAAGCCAGATCATATAAATTTTATGGCTACCCATGGTAGAGGTTTGATTTGTCTCTCTATTTCTGAGTCCAGAGCGAGTGAACTAAAACTTCCTTTAATGAATCCTGATAATTGGAAAAAGAAAACCACAGCTTTCACAGTTTCTATTGAGTCGAGCAAAAATATAACGACAGGAATATCGGCGCATGATCGTGCTGAGACAGTAAGAGCGGCTATTAATCCTGATTTCAAACCCGGGGACATAATAAGTCCGGGTCACATTTTTCCTCTCATTGCTTGGGATGGGGGCGTGCTTACAAGAGCAGGCCACACAGAAGCCGCAGTTGATATATCTCGATTAGCTGGCTTGAATGACTCAGCAGTGATTTGTGAAATTATGAACGATGATGGCACCATGGCAAGAGTTCCTGATTTAATTCCTTATGCCAAAAAACATTCATTAAAAATTGGTACGATACAAGACTTGATCGCTTATAGAATAAAAAATGATATTTTAATCAAAAAAATTCCTGAAAAAAATCATCAGATTAAAAACATTTATTCAGATGCTTTCGAATTAAACATATTCGAAAATACTATTGATGGTCTTCACCACGCTACCTTACATATTGGTGACCTACAAAGTCAGAGTTCTGTTTTAACAAGAGTTCATCCAGTACAAGGCTTTGATGATATTATTATGAATTACAATAACCCAAAAACTAAAGATCTACATGCCTCTATAGATAAAATTAAATCTCATGGTTCTGGAATTGTTGTCTTAATTAACAATCCTATACTTGGAGATTTGGGTCAATTGTCTCAGGATGAAAAAGTAAAATATTATGGTTTAGGTGCTCAAATTTTAAAAAATTTTTCTATCACGAATATTTCAGTACTATCAAATTCTTTTTCTAATGAACTAGACTTAGGAATTTATGGATTAAATGTTAGTGGAGTCGAAAAATTATCATGAATCAAAAAAAACTAACTGTCTATATTGTAGTAGCAGATTATTATAAAGACATTACTAACTCTCTTACAAACGCAGCTGTTAAACACTTAAAAAAAAATAAATTTAATTATGAAATCATCAAAGTTCCTGGTGTTTACGAAATACCTCAGTTTATTAATTGGAAATTAAATTCAAAAAAAACTAATTTATTTATAGCACTTGGTTGTGTCATTAAAGGAGACACCTATCATTTTGAGGTAATTTCTGATGCTGTTGGACAATCATTATTAGATATTTCATTATCAAATCCAAAAACAATCATTACAAATGGTATTATTAATGCATACACGGGAGCTCAGGCAAAAAAAAGATCGAAAGCAGATTCTAAAAATAAAGGTTTTGAAGCTGCTAGCGCCATGGTCAGAATGATTGAATGCTTAACTTAAATAGAAATACCCGTCTCTTTTTTTTTCAGTATATTTTCCAAAGAGACTACTCCACCGATTTTGAATTGGATGAATTTATTGCCAAAAATATTAAAAAAAGACCCTTTAATAAGAGAAAATTAAAATCCCTTTATGATAGCTTTGAGATCAATAACCAGATGATCAAAAATCTCTTATCTCCAGAGGTTCTTAAAAAAACCAATAAAATCAGCATATTTCTTATCTATGCTTTCTTTTCTGAATTTTTACTTGATAGAGGTAAAAAAAATATCCTTATGGGAGAGTATATTAAGCTTTCCAAAGATTTTTTGACTAATGATGAGGTTAAATACTTCAATTTTCTTTTAGATGATATCGCTCAAAAAGCACCTTGAAAAAAAAATTAAAATAGAATAACAACTTACCATGTCTCAGATACACTATTTACAATTAGTGCTATTTGCTGCGGCTGCAGCAATTGCTTTTGGTTTAATTACCACATACAAAATTCTAAATTTACCTAAAGGTAATAAAAAAATGATTGAAATAGCTAGCGCAGTTCAAGAGGGTGCTAAAGCTTATTTAAATCGTCAATATACAACAATCGCAATAGTCGGTGCTGTAATATTTTTTGCCTTTTTTATAATTCCATTTGAACACACATATGACGTTCCGGTTGGTTTTTTAATTGGTGCTGTTTTATCTGGTCTTGCAGGATACATCGGTATGAATGTTTCTGTAAGAGCTAATGTTATCACTGCTCAAGCTTCTAGCGTTTCATTAAAAAAGGGACTCTCTGTAGCTTTTAACGCTGGTTCTGTTACTGGATTATTGGTAGTAGGCTTAGCTCTTGCAGGTATAGCAGGTTATTTCTTTTACTTATTTTATGGCCTTGAAAGAGAAGGTAGAGAATTAATTGAACCTCTAGTAGCTTTAGGTTTTGGTTCTTCTTTAATTTCTATTTTCGCAAGACTTGGCGGTGGTATCTTTACAAAAGGTGCTGATGTTGGTGCAGACTTAGTTGGCAAAGTAGAAAAAGATATTCCAGAAGATGATCCGAGAAATCCAGCTGTTATTGCAGATAACGTTGGAGATAATGTAGGTGACTGTGCAGGTATGGCAGCAGATTTATTTGAGACATACGTTGTATCTATTGTTGCTACAATGGTATTGGCAATTATTTTTCAGGGAACTGTTACTGAAATTACTATTTATCCATTGTTAATTGCTGGTTCTAGTATCATCGCCTCAATTATTGGTTCACAATTTGTCTCTATTTCAGGTCCTAAATCTTCAATAATGGGTGCTCTCTATAAAGGATTTTTCGCAACACTCATTATATCAATCATTTTATTTGCGGTTCTTACATCATATTATATCGGTTTCGATCAATGGGTGGTAATCGGTCAAAATTACTACACTGGAATGGACTTATTTTTATGTGCTGTTTACGGTTTAATCATCACTCTTGCATTGGTGTTTATAACTGAATATTACACCAGTACTGAATACAGACCTGTAAGAAGTGTTGCTAAGGCTTCTCAAACTGGACATGCAACAAATATTATTCAAGGTTTGGCGATGGGTATGGAATCTACAGCTGTTCCTGTTCTTATCATTGTAGCTGGTATTGGAGTTACTTATGCTACTGCTGGTTTATTCGGTATAGCTATTGCAGTTACTGCCATGCTTGCTTTAGCAGGAATGGTTACTGCTTTAGATGCTTATGGACCAGTAACAGATAATGCAGGAGGTATAGCTGAGATGGCCGGTCTTCCAAAAAAAGTTAGAACTGTTACCGATGCCCTAGATGCTGTTGGAAACACAACTAAAGCGGTTACAAAAGGGTATGCAATTGGATCTGCTGGATTAGGAGCTTTAGTTTTATTCGCAGCTTACACAGAAGATTTAAAATACTTTGGTGAACTAACTGGCAACGATGCTTTTAATGTATCTTTCGATCTTTCTGAACCTTACGTCATTATTGGTCTTCTTCTAGGCGGACTACTTCCATTTTTGTTTAGTGCTTTAAGTATGACTGCTGTAGGTAGAGCTGCTGGATCAGTTGTTGTAGAAGTGCGTCAACAGTTTAAAGAAAAAAAAGGTATTATGACCGGCAAGGAAAAGCCTGATTATGGCAGATGTGTTGACATTTTGACAAAGTCTGCAATTAAAGAGATGATTATTCCTTCTCTTTTACCCGTACTTTCTCCTGTTGTGGTTTTCTTTGGAGTATATTGGCTTACAGGTAGTGTAAATACTGCCTTCCAGACATTAGGCGCTTTGCTTATTGGTGTTATTATCACTGGTTTCTTTGTAGCCATTTCAATGACTGCGGGTGGCGGTGCATGGGATAATGCCAAAAAATATATTGAAGATGGAAACTTAGGTGGAAAAGGTAGTGAAACTCATAAGGCCTCAGTTACTGGTGACACTGTCGGTGACCCTTATAAAGATACAGCAGGACCAGCTGTTAACCCAATGATTAAAATAACAAATATTGTATCTATTTTGTTACTTTCGATCGTTGTCCATTTAAATATTATTTAATTTAAATTTATTTCTTCAACAGACCTTAAAACATTCGCATTAAATCGAAGTTTTAAGGTCTTGTTGTAGATTGATTTTTTAAAGGTAGCGTTACCTTGTTCTTTCTCCATACGATAAATCCACAGATTATCAGAGTCCTCGGTGACAAGTGGTGATCCAATAATGTTGATCACATCCTCTTTTGAATAGTTATTATTTTGATAATTTTGCAAAATCTCATTTACACTATTCTCAGAAATACCCGAAAAATGTAGGTCTTTAGAACAAGAGATGAAAGTAGAACTGAATAATAGAAATATGAGT
>ERZ802830.2103-NODE-2103-length-18310-cov-10.2826_pt1 | contig 18310 bp, 16 predicted proteins | sample MGYA00345654_ERZ802830 | MGnify/ENA primary metagenome ERZ802830 (study PRJEB30503, sample SAMEA104212375) | marine metagenome | biome: Westerlies Biome; feature: [SRF] surface water layer (ENVO:00010504) within the epipelagic zone...; material: water...
AAAACCGAATCGTTTCGTGGCTGATCTCACTACCACGTTCGTGCAGAAGATCTTCGACACTACGGATTGAGAGCGGAAACCGAACGTACAGCATCACAGCCAGACGGATGATCTCTGGGCTCGTTTTAAAGTACCTAAATGGGGAGTGTTTTATCATACGGCGAGGCTACGAAACCGCCATCCCCGTCTCAAGCTCGTTTTGTCTGACAGTACCCGCTTACAGCTTTGTGGATTGCATCCACCCGCTGCATCGCTTGGCCGACAAGCACATCAACCTGCCGCAACTTCTGAACTATTTCCTCGAGCTTGTGCCGCTTGTTTGCCATCCTTCGTCCTCCGTTTTCTAAACATAACGGTGGGCCAAATCAGATGGGGTATTCCAGCCTTACACCATTACTACTATCTATTGTCTGTCTATACTGCTATATTATGCTGATGTCAGAAGCCCTGCGCATACGTTCTGGTAGTTTTGGCCGTGTCGCACTACTGGACATGGATCGCAATCTTGTGCGGCACGCTCATCCCCACTGCCATGTCCTTTTGAAAGTCGATGGTGCTGACACGCAGTTTCTTGTCGGCGAGACTGTAGCGCACCTCACGGATGAAAGCGCTGTTTTGGTGAATGCCTGGACGCCGCATGCCTATGTTCATAAGCCGGATCGGCCGCGTTGCCTAATCCTTGCCCTCTATATTGAACCGATCTGGCTGGCAGAGTTCCGAAAGAATTGGGCTTCGTCAGGCGATGCCGGGTTCTTCGCATCCGCCACAGGTGCCATAACGCAAAACATCCGCAAATTGTCGATGGCGCTGGCCACGTCCATGATCCATGCGCCGACGGATGTCGTAGAGCACGAGAAATTGCTCGGTGACCTGATGATCGCCGTGATCGAACGCTTTACAGAATGGCGCAGTGTCGGGGCGGGACTGCGCGAGGCGTCGCGCGTGCAATCGGTGGACTGGCGCGTACAAAAAGCCATAGCCATGATCCGACGCGAACCGGGCGGGGTCGACAATATCGAGCGACTGGCGGCAGAGGCAGGCATGAGCCGCGCCAATTTCTTCCGTGTGTTCGAAGCCTCGACCGGCGTAAGCCCGCGCGTCTTTCTGAATGTTGTGCGACTGGAGCAGGCCATTTTCGGAACAGTCAATGGCGATATGAGTTTTGGCCAAATGTCCGATAAGCTCGGCTTTTCCACCCAAGCGCACTTTACCCGCTTTTTCCGCGATCACGCCGGTGTTGCGCCCAGCCAGTTTCGGTCCATCGCCCGGATCGGGGATATAGGCGAAGCCTTCCATCTTTGAGACTCTAGGGTAAATTCTGCGATGCCTCGGTATCGATTTACAGCCAGATTGTAATCCATCGTACCTGATAAGAGCTCGAATACGCTCATCAGGGAGGCTGCCATTAATGGCATTTGATACAAAGACAGCGGACGTGGAAGAGCGCATCGAGGATGGCGCGCTCCTGTCCGGATCGGCACAATTCATTGACGACCTGCCCCTCGCCGTAGGCACGTTGCACGCCGCTATTCTGCGCGCTCCACATGCCCATGCCAGCATTGTCTCGATAGATAGTAGTCGCGCCCGCGCTTTGCCGGGTGTGGCTGCGGTAATCGACGGCACCGCCTTGGCCAAAGTGTCGGAACCCCTGATGGTCGGCGTCAAAATTCCGATCAAATGCTGGCCGATGGCTGTGGATCGCGCGCGATATGTCGGGGAACCGGTGGTGGTTGTGCTGGCCGAAGACCGTTATGTTGCCGAAGATGCGCTTGACCTGATCGAGGTGAACTACACCCCGTTACCGCCGGTGATCGACCCTGAGGCCGCCTTGGACATGAACGCGTATGTCCTGCACGAAGAACTTGAAAACAACCTCGGTTCGGAACGCACATTCCGCTATGGTGACCCAGAATCTGCCCGCGAGGCTGCTCCACGCTGCATCGCGGTCAAGGTCCGCTATCCCCGCAATTCCTGCACGCCGATGGAAACCTACGGGGTTCTGGCCGAATACGATCCGCACGGTACCGGATATGACATTCAGGCGAACTTCCAGGGTCCGTTTTCGATTCATCCCGTAATCGCGCGTGCGCTGAAGGTTCCTGGAAGCAAGCTGCGACTGCGCACCCCGCCGAATTCCGGCGGCAGTTTTGGGGTCAAGCAGGGAGTATTCCCCTATATCGTTCTGATGGCTGCCTGCGCCCGCATCGTGGCCCGCCCCGTGAAGTGGATCGAGGACCGTCTTGAGCACCTGACCGCGTCGGTGTCCGCAACCAACCGTGTCGTCGAACTGCAAGCCGCCGTCGAGCCTGACGGCCGCGTGACAGCTCTGTTCTGGGATCAGATCGAAGATGTCGGAGCCTATCTGCGCGCTCCTGAACCGGCAACGCTCTACCGGATGCACGGTAATCTTTGCGGTGCTTACGACATTGCGAACCTTTCGGTTCGAAACAGGATCGTGATGACCAACAAGACGCCAACTGGCCTCAACCGGGGTTTTGGAGGGCCGCAGATCTACTACGCGCTGGAACGGCTAATGCAGAGGATCGCCCAGGAACTGGAACTTGATCCGCTTGACGTCATACGCCGCAACCTGATTAGTTCTTTTCCCTACCGGACAGCCAGCGGAACCACTTATGACTCGGGCGATTATGTCCGCGCCTTCGATGTTGCACTGAATGACGGCCGTTATGGCGAGCTGCTGTCTCGACGTGATCTGGCGCGCGCCGCGGGGCGGATCTATGGCATCGGCCTGACTGCTGCAGTCGAGCCGTCGGTTTCGAACATGGGCTATCTTTCCACGGCGCTGACGCCGGCGCAGCGCGCCAAATCTGGCCCGAAAAACGGCGCACATGCTGCAGCTACGATCTCGCTGGATCCAGTGGGATCTGTGACTGTGCAAATAGACAGCGTGCCGCAAGGACAGGGGCACCAGACGGTAGCGGCGAAACTGGTGAGCGGTGTTCTGGGACTTCGCTCCAAAGATGTCAGGGTTGTTGCCGAATTTGATACCGCCAAGGATGCCTGGTCCATCGCCGCCGGCAACTATTCCAGCCGGTTTGCAGCCTCCACTCTTTCGGCAGTGCAACTTGCCGCCGACAGACTGCGCCATCGCCTCGCCCGGATCGCTGCGGGGCAACTGAACGGCCGGCCGGAAGATATCGTCTTTGCCGGAGGGCGCGTACATCTGAATGGCAACCCTGAAGCCAGCATATCCTTTGCGCGTATCGCCTCGGCCAGCCATTGGGCTCCGGGAACGCTGCCCGACGATATGGACCCCGTAGTTCGTGAAACAGCGATCTGGTCGCCCGAAGAATTGGCGGCACCTACTGGCGAGGATGGGATCAATTCCTCGCTGTGTCATTCCTTTATCTTTGATTTTTGTGGTGTAGAGATCGACGCGGTCTCCGGTCAGGTTCGGGTCGACCGTTATGTTACTATGCATGACTGTGGACGCGTTCTGCATGCCGGCATGGTCGAAGGACAAATTCGCGGCGCTTTCGCGCAGGCGATCGGCGCATCTCTGTTCGAAGAGTTCGCCTACGGTCCGGACGGGGCCTTTCTGGCAGGCACCTTCGCGGATTATCCGGTGCCGACCGTTCTGGAAATCCCAACCTTGGATATCCTGCATATCGAAACGCCGTCGCCGCTGACGCTGACCGGTGCCAAAGGTGTCGGAGAGGGCAACTGCATGTCGACGCCGGTCTGCGTAGCCAATGCCGTCGCCGACGCACTGGCGCCGAAGTGTGGCGCGGTCGACCTTGTCCTGCCGCTGACGCCCGCGCGTATTGCCGAATTTCTGGACGCCGAACCTGCAGCACCGGAAGGCTACCAACCCGCCGCACCTACGACAGGCAAGGGCCTGACGGGGCGAGGCAGAGCCAAGGTGTCCGCGTCGCCGCAGGCAATCTGGGATCTGTTGATGGACCCGGAACAACTTGCAGCGATTATTCCAGGGGCCCACGGCGTCACCCAGCCCAGCGAAGACCGGTTCAGCGCCGATGTGACCCTTGGTGTTGGCCCGGTAAAGGGCCGCTACAAGATCGATGTCGCGCTCAGCGAGCTTGATCCGCCAAGCTCCGCCCTCTTGACGGGGCGTGCCGCCGGTGCGCTTGGCATGGGTGAGGGAACGGGACACGTCAGTTTGACCGTGCTGCCTGATGGCGGAACCGAGATCGCCTATGAATACGAAGCCCGTGTCGGTGGCAAGGTCGCCTCCGTGGGCGGTCGCCTGCTGGATGGTGCGGCGCGCATCGTGATCGGGCAGTTCTTTACGGCCCTAGGTCGTCGGGCTGGTGGCCAGCGGAGTCTTTTTGCACGTCTGTTCGCATGGATCGGAGATGGTAAATGAAACCTGCTCCCTTTGACTATTTGCGGGCTGGCACGGTTCAGGAGGCACAGGCAGCGCTGGCTGCCGAAGGCGAAGGCGCCCGGGTCATCGCCGGCGGCCAGTCGCTGGTCGCAATGCTGAACATGCGCCTTGCGCGGCCGACCCTGCTGGTGGACGTAATGCATGTGGCGGGCGGTGCCGAGATACGAGTTGAGCGCGGTCAACTGGTCGTGCCCTTCGCCGTGCGTCAAGCGGCTCTTTTAAATCGACGGGATCTCCTGTCTGAAGTGCCCTTGCTGGCCGCTGCCCTGCCGTGGGTCGGTCACGTCCAGACACGGGCGCGGGGTACGGTTTGCGGCTCTGTCGCGCATGCTGATCCGTCTGCGGAAATCGCTTTGGCTCTGGTGGCCCTCGACGGCAGGGTACATCTGCGCGGGCGCGGTGCGCGCCGCCTTCCCGCTGCCGAATTTTTCACCGGTATGATGCAGACCGCCGCCAGACCGGACGAGATGATCGAAGCGGTCAGCTTCCCGCTCTCCCAAGAAGGCACCGGACACGCCTTCAACGAGGTAGGCATACGCCACGGCGATTTTGCCATTGTTTCCGTTGCCGCAATCGCCACCGGCGACCGACTACGGCTCGCCATCGGTGGCGTCAACGACACGCCGCTGGTGCGCGATTGGTCCTCGCTGGATGAGCGGCAGGTCGACGACGCGCTCAACGATCTCGCTTGGTCGCTCGATGCCCGCAACGATCTCCACGCCACCGCCCGCTACCGCCGGGATCTTGTGCGGCGACTGGGGCGCAAAACCATAAAGGAGGCCCGCCAATGCGCCGCCTGATTGCTGACCAAACGCATTCCATCAGTCTGAAACTGAATGGAAAACCGGTACATGCAGAGGCGGAGCCCCGCATGCTGCTGTCCGATTTTATAAGACACGTTCTTGGCGCCAAGGGCACCCATGTTGGCTGTGAACACGGCGTCTGCGGAGCTTGTACGGTTCGCATGGACGACGGTCTCGCCCGTAGCTGCCTGACACTGGCGGTGCAGGCCGACGGAGCCGAAATCGAAACCGTGGAACATCTGGCGCCAGCACCGGGCTCTCTGTCCGTGCTGCAAAATTCATTTCGCCGCCATCATGCCCTGCAATGCGGGTTTTGCACGGCGGGTATCCTAATGTCCCTCGACACACTGTTGCACGATCATCCTGAGGCAGGCGAAACCGAAATCCGCGACGCGCTTGCCGGCCATCTGTGTCGCTGTACCGGATACGAGCCGATTGTCACTGCCGCGATGGAAGCGGCTAAAATTCTGCAAAAGGAGCGTTTGAATGCTTGATCTCGGCAGATCATTTCTGGCCTCTGTGGCCCGTGACCCGAATGCAGTTGCGCTGGTTGATGGCGACCTTCAATTGACCTACGCCGAATGGCTGCCGCGTGTCGCGGCTCTGGCCGATGGATTGCACCGCGTGGGTCTGAAAAAGGGTGATCGTTTGGTCACGGCCCTGCAAAACACCGTAGACGCGGCAACGCTACACTGGGCCTGCCAGTTTATGGGCGTGGTCATCGTTCCGATCAACTGGCGTGTGACACCGGATGAACTTGATTTCGTGCTGGATGACGCAGAAGGCACGGCGCTGGTTTTCGACGCCTCCAGCGAAGACGCTGTCAAAGGTTCGCTCAGGGCTGCGGGAATGCCGTGGATTTCTGTTGAAGCCAACTGCAAGGACGCAATCGATATAGCTGAATTGTACCAGGCTCAGGCCGACGCAATGCCTGTGGCCGGACCGGACGACCTGTCTCTGATGTTCTACACCTCCGGTACCACGGCGAAGCCAAAGGGCGTGCCGCGAAGGCACCAAGCCGAACGCGCTGCAGCGTTGGCGCATGTGGCACAGAACCTAATGCCGCAGGGTGAGCGCACGCTAGGCGTCATGCCTCTCTATCATACGATGGGTGTGCGGTCGCTGCTGGCTGTGATGTTGCTGGGAGGACGCTTTGTCTGCCTGCCGCGTTTTGATGTGAAAACTGCGCTTCGATTGATAGAGGATCACGCTATTTCAAGCCTTTATCTGGTTCCGACGCTCTACCACGATATGCTGGCGCATGAAGATTTCGTAACGACTGACATCTCCTCGGTCCGCAGGCTAGGCTTTGCCGGCGCGTCGATGACTGACGGACTTTTGCGCCGTCTCAACGTCGCTTTCAAGCCAGACCTGTTCGTCAACCACTACGGTTCTTCAGAGGTTTACACGTTTTCAATCAACCAGAAGGCATCTCTCAAACAGGGCTCTGCCGGACGCGCCGGTTTGAATCAGCATCTGCGTATTGTCACCGTCGGCAGTGGCGACCCGAGGGCCGAGGTGAGCGTAGGCCAAGAAGGCGAGATCATCGCAACCCTGGCAGGGGATGAGGCCTTTGAAGGATACTGGCGCCGGCCCGAGTCAGACGCCAAGGCGCTACGCGACGGGTGGTATTTCACAGGTGACCTGGGCCGGGTGGATTCGGACGGCGACCTATTCGTGACCGGCCGTGTGGATGACATGATCATATCGGGCGGAGAGAATGTCAGCCCGGTCGAGGTCGAAAGCTGCCTGTCCTTACTACCCAGCGTCAGCGAATGTGCGGTTGTTGGACTGCCGGATGAACGTTGGGGCAATGTCGTAACCGCCTTCGTGCGCCGCTCCGGCCCGCTAACACCTGATGAAATTGACAGTCACTGCCGGAATTCGGGGCTTGCCGGATACAAGCGACCCCGCCGCATCATATTTGTCAACGATCTGCCGAAATCGCCGGTCGGTAAGCTGCTGCGCCGCGTTCTGGCGGCTGGCAAATACAATCCCGAAACCACTGACGCCTCTGCTGTTGAGAAATAACCTTTTAGGAGAAAACAATGACCGACACTTCAACAGACCCCCGCCTAAGCGACCTTGACGGGTTCCGGGTCGAGATCGACCCGGACCGCCAACGCGGCGACATCATTCTGTCTCGCCCGCCGATGAACGTCATTTGGATGGGGCAGCGGGACCAGCTGCGGGTGGCTTTCGAGGAACTGGACGCGGACGATCGGGTCCGGGTTATTGTCCTGCGCGCCGAGGGGGGCAATTTCTCGTCGGGCGGTTACATCAGAGGTTTCCTTGATGCCTCGCCCGAGCATGTCAGCCATCTTGCGGACAATATCGCCGCGCCCTGGCGCTGCGCGAAACCTGTGATTGCGGCCAATCAGGGCTACACGTTCGGCGTCGGCTTTGAAATTTCGCTGGCATGCGATTTCCGGATTGCCACGCACGGCACGCGCTATGCCCTGCCGGAACAGAAACTCGGCCAGATTCCTGGTTCTGGCGGTTCCGCCCGCCTTATGGGCCTGATCGGCCTTGCCCGCACCAAAGACGTCGTCATGCGCTCGCGCCGGATATCCGGCGAGCAGGCGCGCGATTGGGGCATTGTCGTCGACTGCGTGGCAGTTGACCAACTAGTCGCAGCGACCGACGCGCTGGTTGCAGAGCTGGTGGCGTTTTCGCCGCTGGCGCAACGCACGGCCAAGAAACTTCTGAATGACAGCGAGAATGCGACTGTCGCCTCAGGAATTGAGTTGGAGGGCCACTGTTATAGCCGCCTGCGCCAATCCGAAGATTTCGCAGAAGGCGTTCGCGCTTTTCACGAAAAACGCAGCCCCGCATTCCGCGGATGCTGAACAAAACACCTAAAAACTTCTGGGAGGAAACCTGATGAGACTTAACCTTTTAACGACGACAACAATAGCGATGCTGCTGGCGTCCAGCGCCTACGCGCAGGAAACTATCAAGATCGGTGTGCTTACGCCTCTGTCCGGCACCTATGCCGGCATCGGTCAGCAGGTCCGCTGGGGCATAGACCAGTCGGTGGAAGAGATCAACGCTGCCGGCGGGATCGCCGGTCGTCAGATCGAACTTATCTATGAGGACAGTGAGGCAAATCCCGCAGTTGCCGTCACCAAGGCAGAGAAGCTGTTCACGGTCGACAACGTTGACTTCTTAACCGGTACCGTCAATTCCGGAGCCACGCTGGCTGTAGGCCAAGTCGCTGATCGGGCCGACAAGCTTATCGCGACAACCGTGTCGTTTTCAGATGCGATCACCGGTTCCGGTTGTTCACCGAACGTCTTTCGAGTCAACGCCCGCGCGGGCCAGCAATCGGTGGCGCTTGCGGCATGGCTAAAGCAGGAAAAACCGGGAGCAAAAGTCTATTACCTTGGTCCGGACTATGAAATGGGCCGCTCCACCGTCGCCGCGTTCAAAGAGAGAGCCGAAAGTGTCGGTGCGAAATCGACCGGCGAGGTTTTTGCTCCGCTCGACTCAAAGGACTATTCGCAGTATTTCGGTCAATTGCGTGCGGCACGTCCCGATGTCCTCTATACATCGGTCGCCGGCAATGACACCGTGCGTCTGTTCACACAAATGAACGATTTTGGCGTTAGCGAAGGCCTCACCATCCTTGGCGCATCGGGTACCGTGACAGCGCAGAACATCAATGCGATCGGTGCTGCGGCCGAAGGGTTCATTACAGGCGTTGGGTATTCCGTGCTTATCGACTCCCCAGAGAATAAAGCCTTTACCGAGGCATTCCGCGAGAGGAACGGTGCTGATCCGGACCTGTATGGTGCCGACAGCTATGGTTTGCTGTTCGCCTACAAGGCGGCTGTCGAAGCGGCGGGTGCAACAGACACCGACTCGGTCCGCGCCGCGCTGGAAGGTCTGTCCTGGGAAACGCCGCAAGGCACCAAGACCATTCGGGCAGGCGACCATCAGGCGATGCAGCCGATGTATGTCGTTGAAGTAAAGAACGGCCAGTTCACCATCGCAAGAAGTATCGCCGGCGAAGATGCCATCGGTCCTGACACCTGCGACAAATTCTGAGCGCCCTATGCCTGATCTGATCTCATATCTCCAATTCGTGCTGGCGCCACAGATGCTTAATGGCCTTGCGCTGGGGGTCTCGGTGATCCTTGTGGCACTTGGACTGACGATTATCTTTGGGCTTCTGGACGTAATTAACATGTCCCACGGCGAGTTCTACGCCGTGGGAGCCTTCGGTGCGCTGGCGCTTTCCGCCCTGGGTTTCAACTACTGGGTGCTGATCGCGCTGGTCCCAATCCTAATGATCCCAATCGGGGTGCTGACGGAACGCTTTCTGATCCGCCGGGTCTATGATGGCGGGGACAGGCATGTGTCGACCCTGCTGCTGACCTTCGGTCTGGGCATGATTGCCGAAGACCTGCTGAAGATCGTATTCGGCCCCAACACGCATCGCCCCGAGAACCCGTTGCCAGGTGCCATGGAGGTTTTGGGTGTTTTCATCCCTACCTACAGGCTGTTTCTTATTGCAATCGGTGCCGTGGTGATCGTTGCGGTGGCGCTGGTAGTCTATCGTACCCGTCTGGGCGCGATGGTCCGCGCTGCAGCCTTTGATCGCAATATGGCGGCTTCGTTGGGCGTCCGTGTCGGTTGGGTCTATTCAGGCGCTTTTGCCTTTGGCGTGGCACTGGCCGGTCTGGCAGGGGTTTTGCTGGCACCGATCTATTCGGTCTTCCCGACAATGGGTCATGACTTCATCCTGATGGCCTTTACCGTCGTTATCGTCGGCGGCATGGGATCGATATGGGGTGCAGTAATCGCCGGGGTCCTGCTGACGCAGGTCCAGGCCATTTCAAGCCTGGTCATTTCGCCCGTCTGGGCCGATCCGATTGTCTTCGGCGTCATGGTCCTTGTTCTTATGTTCCGCCCGCAGGGCATATTCGGGAGGATCGGTCATGCATGATCGTCTAGATATATCCATGCGCGCAAACCACGTGTTCTTTGGGATTCTGGTTATTGTGGCGCTTGTTTTCGCAGCTTTCGCCTGCTTCAGCGGCGACGTTTTCTATCTGCGCCTTGCGACCGAGGCGCTGATCCTTGGGGGTCTGGCGCTATCGATCGACATCCTTCTAGGGTTCACCGGTCTTCTGTCTCTTGGGCAGGCGCTCTATTTCGGTATCGGGGCATATGTCTCAGCGCTTGTACTGCGCGAGGAGCCGTCGTTCTGGCTCGCCATGGGCGCAGCGGGCGTCTCCGTCCTGCTGGCCGGTATTGCTGGCGGGCTTATCGCCAACCGTGTACGCGGCGTGTATTTCGCGCTGATAACCTTTGGCATGGCTCAGGTCGTCGCCAAGGTTGTCTATAACAGTCGGGAGCTGGGAGCCTCAGATGGTCTAATTGGCATTCCCGTGATCGAAATTCCGCTCGGCTTAATCACTCTGTCAGCAGACGATCCACTGGGGTTCTTCCTGCTTACGCTGGTGATCATAGCGCTGCTCTATTCCATGTCAGCTTACCTGCTGGGGACGCCGTTCGGCCGGATCATCATTGCGCTGAAAGCCAATGAAAAGCGCGTGCCTTATCTGGGGTATTCGACATGGGCTGCCAGAATGGCCGCCTATGTGCTTGCGGCTGTGATCGCCGGGCTTGCCGGCGCGCTCTATCCGATGCTGCGCGGGTTCGTCTCGCCGGAACTGCTATTCTTCGCGACATCGGGCGATGCGCTGATCATGGTGATCGTCGGCGGTGCCGGCACTCTGGCCGGCGCGATTTGGGGTGCAGTGATCCTGACCATGCTGAAGTCCGTTATCGGAAGTTGGACAGAACACCACCTGATCGTGATTGGCTTGATCTTTATGAGTGCGATCCTGTTCATGCCCAAGGGCATAGTTGGCATGTTGAAGCCTTTCGTCGAACGCAACCTGTTGCGCAACAGCGCAAGGCAGCCCAAGCCTGAACCGGAAAGGACGGCGCTATGACCGATATCATGCATGTGGAGGGTCTGTGCATTGCCTTTGGTGGGCTCAAGGCCGTTGACGGTGTCAGTTTTACTGCCGAACGCAATAAAATCACCACGGTGATCGGCCCGAACGGTGCAGGCAAAACTACGTTGTTCAACCTGATTTCCGGTGCTCTTAAACCGAGTGGCGGGCGCGTTATCATCAAAGGCAAAGATGTGACCGGGAAGGGACCTGCGGCCCTGCAGGAGGCCGGCCTGGCCCGGTCTTTCCAGATCACTAACCTGTTCTTCGAGATGACCGTTCGGGAAAACCTGCGCCTTGCCGCCCAGCGTCTGGAGCCGGTCAGGCAGGCCTTGCTGCCTCTGCGCAGACACGGTCGCGCGGCGGACAAGGTCACCGCACTGATCGAGCGGTTCGGTTTTGCGGAAAAGGCGCATGAAATTGTCGCGGCTCTCAGCCACGGGGAACAACGGCGGCTGGAGATCGCGATGTGTCTGGCTTCTGAACCCCAGGTCCTGATGCTCGACGAACCGACCCAGGGGATGAGCCACGGCGACACCGAGGATACGGCGCAGTTGATCCGCAGTCTGACTGACGAAGTAACGATTCTGCTGATCGAGCATGACATCGGCCTGGTGATGTCCCTGTCGGACCACGTGGTGGTCATGCATCAGGGCCGCAAGCTGGCCGAAGGCATACCGGCAGAGGTTCGCGCTGACAGTGCGGTCCAGGCTGCCTATTTTGGACATGGGTGAGAGATATGCTTAAAATTGATCAATTGCATGCACATTACGGACTTGCCCATGTCTTGCAAGGTGTCAGCCTCACGGCAGATGCCGGCGAGGTTATCGGCCTGTTCGGACGCAACGGCGTCGGGAAGACGACGTTTTTCAAAACCATCGCCGGGTGGCTGCGCCCGACAGACGGTTCCGTCACGCTGGATGGCGAGACGTTGACTGGGCATTTGCCCGATTCTATGAATCGTGCGGGCGTGGCCATAGTTCCCGAGGATCGCCGAATCTTCCCCGGCCTGTCCGTCGAGGAAAATCTGGCGCTTGGCCTGATGGGCCGCAAGGGCGGCAGCAGTAAGTCGCATCTAGACACGGTTTATGACCGGTTTCCCCGCCTTGCGGAGCGCCGCAAACAGGCCGGAAACACCCTGTCTGGTGGCGAGCAGCAGATGCTGGCGATGGCTCGTGTCATGGTGGCCGAACCGCGTGTCGTCCTAATCGACGAGCCCTCGGAAGGCTTGGCACCGATGATCGTTGCCGAGGTTTTCGCCATCATCCGCGAAATGCGCAAAGCCGGAACTATCGTCCTGCTGGTGGAGCAAAACGTCCACGAGGCGATTTCGCTTTGCGACAGATTCATGGTGCTGGAACGCGGTCAGGCGATCCTGACGGGCGAGGGCGACGATGATGACGACCGCAAGCGCTTGCTCGACGTTCTGGCGGTATAAATATCAAGGTGCGGTTCAAATCTGCAAAAACTCGGATGGTCCGGACGGCGCGCGGCTCTTTGGAGGTTGCCGAGTTCGGGCAGGGCGCGCCGGTGGTCCTGTTGACAAGGATTCGGAACGTGGGCCTGAGGCTCTGCTGTAAGGATTAGGTGGTGCTGTCAGACGAATGAGAACTCGCATCGGATTTCTGGCGCAGCCTGAATCTATGCGCTCAACAATTGGCGCCACCCAGTAAGAGAAGCGGTTCGATTGAGCTTGAAATTGTCTCGTGAGTAGAAGTGGCGCTCCGATGCCCCACCCCTAGTCAACATAATTCTATTACATTTGAAGATCAGAAACCGAAGTCAGCTTCGGGCTTCCGTTCCGTTTGCGTAGGATTGACGAACTTAACTTGGTTCCTACGTGAACCAGTGTTGAACTTACCATCCTTGACCCAACCAGCTAACTGCAGGCTCTTGCTCATCCGGCGGGTCATTTGAGTAGAGATGGCTTGAGCATCAATGCCGGAGAAACAGGCTGTTAAAGCGTCCATGATTGAAGCCTCGGCCATAGAGTTCATACGTTCCTCAATCGTCTCGACCCAAGGGTCTTGCTCCAATCTCTGTTTAGCTTGGTCCCTAGCTAAATCTACCACTTCAGACGTCAGCCAGTACTGCTCTCCTTTATCATAGGCATGTGCAGCCGCAGCCCATAGTCTATCTCGATGCCCACCCAAGTTGCCTATGTCTATCGAAGTTGTCTTGATTGGAAGAAATCGACGGTTACCCGTTTCATCGGAAAGATAGTTGTCACTGTTGGTTGTACCGATGAATACGCATGTTCGATCTACTTCAATCTCTTCACGCCCAAAAGCTGGCCTATAGTTCTCAGTGAGGCGAGAAATAAACGCCTTGATGGTTTCAACTTCAGTCTTCCGTTTGAAATCCAGTTCAGCGAGTTCAACGCCCCATTTGCCTTTTAGGTAACTACTGGCATCTTTAGAGGCCATATGTGGCAACTGATCTCCGAAGTACTCATCCGAAAAAAGTACCCTCAGCGCTGTGGACTTACCTGTCCCTTGCTCGCCCTCGAGAACAATAACGGAATCTGCCTTACAGCCAGGTTTTTTGGCTCTAGCAACCGCTTGAATGAGCATCAGGCGTGAAACCGCGGTGATATACTTGCGTTCGGCTTCATTGCTCGCATTTACGCCCAAAAATCGACACATCCAATCGTCCAGCAGCTTGTCATCTTCTGGATATTGTTTCTGGATTCCTCGGAAATAATCCATTAGCGGATTGAAGGTTTGTTGAGCGCAGACGGCCTGAACAGCATCCATAACAGTAGACTTTTGGACCGAGGTTATCCCAAAGTCATTTAACCAAATGCAGACTACTGTGTAATCATTATCTACAAGCTGACGGGGCATGAACCCGCTAGCTGTCTGGCCATAATTTGGCAAAGGCTTTAACACTTTATTCACACGATCAAACGCATCGTTTACGAATACATTTTCCCAATCTGGGTGTTTAGTTAAAAGTGCCACGACGTTTGAATGGTTGCATATTGGTTTACCTAAACGATCTGTTTGCAGGGTTTCGATGGAACCCATAGATATTACTCTATGCGCATACACTCGGTCACCAAAGCCTTTTGCACGTGCACTTTCGGCCATGGTTTGAACTTCTGCACGGGTTTGTTCAATTGTGTATCCGTCCAGTGTTAGAGCATCGGTTTCCAAATGAATTTCAGCATCTGTCGCACCAAATGCCACCATTTGCGCTACCAAACGAAGGACATTGCTGTGCCAATTTATACCTTGAGACGCCTCATCCTTAAGATGGGTCGGGTTCAACGAAGACCCTAGAGGCGTTATCGAGGGTTCTAATACTGGTTTTGGAAGCGCTACTATTGAACGGTCTAATTTGGCGGAAAGCAACCAATCTGGAGCGTCAGCTGGTGCGACATCATTAATCCATGAATAAATGCCCTTCTCGTGTGTCGACGGGTCGATAAAGCTCGATGGATCAAGCAGGACGTAGCCGTTATACTTCAGATCGATACCTTTACCTAGAGCCCCTGGGTATTCAGCGTCTAGCGGACTTCTAAAGATGTAATGAGTACCCCCACGTGCAGAGCGTTGCTGCAAAGTTTCGGGTAGGTCTCGATCCTGCATATAGGTGTCAAAAACGCAGTCTTCTTTATAACTGTCGACATCCACACAAACCAATCCGGATGCCTCTAAGTTCAAGCCAATGTTGGCAATAGGATATTTGGTCCACCATTGTTCGATAATGGCCAGATCAGAAGTGGCGTTTTTATGTCCTTGAGGGGCCAATGCCGTTAATGGCCTCTTTTGATTTGGAGTTACTGGAAATACTTTCCAGCCTTTTTGGGCATAGAAAAGAGCAGCTTGTTTGTTTGTGGAGTGCATATGGGCACCTTCTGCTAGTGAAAGATGCGTTCACATATGATCCATTACTTTTTAATTAGATAAATCCCAACCCGCACTAAAGTTTTTGCTAGTTGGGTTTTTGACAACCTTTTGCAGCCCTTTCAGCTGGCCTCTTCCAGTGCGCAATTTTCGGAACTAAATGAGGCGCTGTTGGCTTTCTGTATACTTTGAACATGTCGAGTGCGTCTTGAACGGCTCTTCCAAAAGGTGTTGAGGGTTCACTAGAATCGTTCGCTTTAGTGCCGAAACTTACTGGACGACCGAGCGCCAAGAATACAGCAGCTACGAATTTGGCAACTGTGTTAGCTTTATGGTCAGAACTCGTTCCACTTACATCCTTACCTATGGAGGCATTAAAAAAGGCGATATTATCTTTTAAAGTGTTATTGAGTTTCTCTATCTGTTCCTCGAGATTTAAACCCTGAATTCGTAATGTATTCCGTAATACATCGTCATAGATAGAAAGCGTTTTGCATGCTTTAGCCGCTTTATCCAAATTATTGCTGACGATCCGCAGGGTGCTCAATTCCCGATCCACCGAAGCCTTTTGTTCGTTATCCAGCGCCTGAGAGACTTTGTGCTCAAAGTACAGCTCTTGGGCTAACTCAGGATTACACTGGATATGGTCAGCAAACTCCCGGACCCGCGTGTCTACATAGCTGTCTTCAGTCATCCATCAGTCCCCTTTGTCTTCTGCAAAACCATGGTCCCGAGCCAGACAATATTCGCTACCCGTCCCAAAATCCCAAGAAATGCGTCTGTGCGTCCGTTGCGCATGTACTTTCAGTAACCCTAAGTCAGCGTAAGTCCACCAAAGAAGTCTATAGAAAACTCATGCGCAACATGCGCACAGACGCAATCGTTAACCAATGGTCAACAACAAGAACACCAAGAGCCCTTTAGTCCCCTTTTGTTGAAACCAAAGATAACCAAAGGCACCCGGGGCCTCATTTGCCATCTATGGGACCCTATTTGTCTCAGGCCACCACTGAGGCCACCAAAGGTGCCCTAGACAGACACAGGTGGCTGTAGTTAAGCTGCTGTTATCGCTTGTGTCGGTGTGTTGACTGATGCCTTGCTAAGGAACCAGTGTCCGTGTGGGGGCACCACAATCCTTAGGCAGCTGCAGTTACACACCTGATATCAAGCGATATTCATTGTCGTCTGATCCTAACTGGCGTACCTTTGTGAGAATGTAGACCCGAACAAATGGCTCTTAAAATACCCATCATTATCGTCTGTGTTCTAACCGTCTTAGCTTTGGGAGGGTGGTACTTAGTGCCGAAGTTTCTCGAACAGCCATCGTACAAAGTAATGCTCAAAGACGGCAATATTGAGATCCGTCAATACGATAGGATTCTGTTGCAATCAGTTAAGGTGCGAGGCGACCAGTATCAGTCTATTCGGCAAGGCTTCCGTCCTTTAGTTCGTTTCATTGGAGGTAAAGACAGAGATGGCGACAAAATCTCCATGACTGCGCCAGTAATCCAATCTGCAGGAGACAGCGAAGATGATTGGGTAATTTCTTTCTCCATGCCATCAAAATACGACAAGGCCAACTTACCTGCACCACAGGACTCTTCAATCTACACAGAAGACCTGGAGTCGATGACAGCAGCAGTTATTAGGTTCAGCGGTAAAGCCAATGAGCAAATGCTACGCGATAAAACTAAAACTCTTCTGCAGTGGCTTGAGCAAGCAAGTTACAAAGTGCAGTCAAAACCCAAGTACCTATTCTATAATGACCCCAGCACTCCAGGGTTTTTGCGTAGAAACGAGGTTATGGTTCAGGTCAATTAGTGAAGTGCAACACACAACTAAGGAGCTTTGATTCTCTCGTCTCCAAGCTACCCCACAGCCCTCACCAACCAACCCCACAACTGCTCCACCTGGTAGCCTCGACCATAGCTTTCACCGACACCCTTTCTGCTCCAGCCGCCTATCTGGTCGATGACGTCTGCAGGGCATTCTACAGCCCGCAGCCGATCTCTCATGGCGTGCCTGAGTGAATGAACAACGACATCCCCAGAAACATGGACCTTGAGCCACTTGTTTAGGGCAGCACTGGCAGAGTTAGCTTTGGTGTTTTGTCCATCGCAGTAACTAGGGAACAGGTGCCCCGTGTCAGATGCATCAGCTGCTCTCTGGGCTGCCCATAGCGCCTCACCTACCAGTGGAACGACCCGCTCACTGTCAGCCGTCTTCAGACGTCTCCATAGCTTTGGTTCAATGACAACATAAGGATGGGGGGGGTCTAGGCAAACGTCATCACAAGACAGCCCTAGAGCCTCTGATAGCCTCAGTCCTGTGTCACTGATGAGTGCCAGCAGCCACCTCAGTTCATCATTAGAGGACCGGCAGTGGGCCTGTAGTGACCTCAGCTCATTGGTCGTGGGAACATAACGGTCCGTCTTCCTCGTAGGCTCACCAAGGTAGACACCACTGAAGGCTAAAGGTGGCTGTAGGCCTTCCTCTTTGGATACAAAGTTAACGATTGCCCTGATGCTCGTGAGGTTGCGCCCGATGCTTTCTGAGGACAGCCCACGGCCCCTGAGGTACTCCCTGAAGGCATTGGCATCAGCCCTTACATAAGCATCGATGGGTTTGTCTGCGGTGACCTCCAGCAGATAGCCCACAGCCCGCCTAGCGCCTGCCTCAAAGGTCTTAGGTCGCCCAGCGCCTTTGAGCGATAGGTAGATCTCCAGTGCTGCAGACAGCTGCGGTCCTACACCTGTCACACAAGCAGTCTGCCCTTGGGTATGACTGCCGTCGCTAAAGACCCTAGAGAGCCTATGCTTAATCTCTCGTCGCCTGAGGATGTACCAATGATCTTCAAGTTCACTTGCCAGCACCTGAGCCTGACGCACGGCTGAAGACTGCTGAGTAGTATGCAGACAGACTTCCACACGATCAGTCTTGAAGTGTTTCTGGAGAGGCTTGGGGACCCTGCGAGAGAAGTAATAGGTGCTTCCCTTGAGCTTAAGATAAGAGCAACTTTGGTGGACCATATGGTGGCCTCCTGCATCAGACGACAATGAATATCGCTTGATATCAGGTGTGTAACTGCAGCTGCCTAAGGATTGTGGTGCCCCCACACGGACTCGAACCGCGGACCTACTGATTACAAATCAGTTGCTCTACCAGCTGAGCTATAGGGGCAAACGATGTGAGCTCTTAACAGTAATCACGGATGATCCCGCGCAGTCCAAGCTATAATCGTCTTTGCGGCGTGGATAATAGTAAGAAAACGGTTTCGCAAGCCCCAAAATGTGCCTTTTTAAAGCAAAATTATTTTTT
>ERZ802830.2104-NODE-2104-length-18307-cov-9.1602_pt1 | contig 18307 bp, 17 predicted proteins | sample MGYA00345654_ERZ802830 | MGnify/ENA primary metagenome ERZ802830 (study PRJEB30503, sample SAMEA104212375) | marine metagenome | biome: Westerlies Biome; feature: [SRF] surface water layer (ENVO:00010504) within the epipelagic zone...; material: water...
GTCCTCGGTTATCCCTTGGTTGCCGGGAAAGAATGCCCGCACTTCAAAGTCAGTCCCCGCGGAACTCGGGGCGATGAGTCCGACGTCGAGGTTTGCCAGGAGCTCTGGGTCAGGAGATACAGAATGCAGATCCTCGGTAGAACGAAGAAGAAGGCCACGCCAGCCGGGTCCGTTGTCGCACCACTGGTGGTCGGCCACGGCATCCGGGGGTAAGTGGAGCCCCCGAACAGTTTCATCCAAGACGTCGTCCTCAAGAGGTCCGGTGCGATTGCGTGGTGGCGCCGCGAAACTCAAAGATCCGTCCGGTGTGCGCCGTATTCGCACCAGACCGGCTCCGCACTCCTGCACGATGTGGTGATCGGCAGGTTCACCCCCTGCCTCCAGCCATGCATGGCATGTTCCCAAGGTCGGGTGGCCGGCGAAGGGGAGTTCACGTCCGGGACAGAAGATCCGCACGGCGTAGTCGGCTGATGGATCTGTTGCCGGAACGACGAAGGTGGCTTCGGACAAGTTTGTCCAGTCGGTGAAGGCGTGCATCTGTTGCGTCGTCAACCCCGCCCCGTCGAGTACGACGGCGACGGGGTTACCGAGAGTTGGCTCGGCGGTGAAGACGTCCACCTGAGCAAAGCGACGAGGGACAATCATGAGAAGCAGACGTGGTCAGTTGTGCTGGGTCGATGCGTCGGATCCGTGGCGTTGCGCCAGCGCTCTCTTCGTTGCCCAGGCGAAGACCCGAATAGTGACAGCCAGGAAGCCGAGTGTCAGTGCCATTTGGATCATCACCGCTAGGCGAGCTTGATCCGTCACGGCGGTGATGTCCCCAAAGCCAACGGTGGACGAAATGGTGAGGGTCAAGTAGTGCGAAGACAGGTGGGAAAGCGGTTCGGTAAACGACCCAGGATTGAGCCCGTCAATAGCCAGGTAGATGGTTGCGAAGATCACCAGGAATAGGGCCGCGCTCAGAATGAGGCCCTCGACGGCAAGAACTTCCGGGTACCGGGACCCCAAGATTCGTTCTATCTCCTTCTTAACGAACCAGATATAGATCGCCATGCCCGCGAGAAGGAGTACTCCAGGAATAAAGATGCGCTCGTCGACATCCTTCGGCACGAGGCTGTACAGCCACCAGATGAAGCCCAGGCCGATGGCGACACGGAGAGTGGAGAGTGCGATCGCCTTCCACCGATTGGGAGGTATCGCGTCGAATAAGTGTTTGCGCGCCACGAGACTTGAGTCTTCCACGTCCGCGGGGTGAGACGAATGACCGCGGCCTTGGCATTCGGTCCGTGTTGGGGACTGGTTACGCCTTACCCAGCGCTATCCGCCAAATACCGGCGAGACCTTCTGCCTCCCGGGAACGCACGCGTGCGACATGGATGCTGTCGGGTGGGACCAGCATGGTGAGTCCCTTGGGGTGGCTCACCAGTTCCACGGGGGTGGATACGTGCACCGTCTCACCATCGATGCCCACGGCGATCTCGAGGCTCGACGATGTGACCTGCAACTCGGTCGCGGTGAAGCGTTGAAGCGCTCCGCGGGAGCGTGACTCGGTTGATTCGTCTGATGGTGTGGTGGGGGTTGCGGCTGCCGGGCCGGTGATCACCAGGCCGCCAAGTTGTCCTCTGTCCAACGCCGGTCGTTGTCCGAGGCCTAGAAGGCCGTCGGTGATGTATGGATTATTGGAAACCAAGAGAACGATTGATCCCGACACTTCTTCGCCGGACGGAAGACGAAAGTGCATGTCGTACGGGTCGGTGTCCGCCGCCAGCACCTCGGGCAGCACATCGAGTGTCGTCTGAAGTTTCGCGTCCCGGTAGGAGTCGTTCTCGACGATCGAGGCGTAGAGGCCGAAAGAGACGTTGTTGACGAAGATTTTGCCATTCACGGTGGCGTAGTCGATCGTTCGCAAGACTCCGTTGGTGAATGCAACTAATCCTGAATCCGGCTTGTCTCGGTCCAGACCGAGATCCAAGGCGAAGTGGTTGCGTGTGCCCGCGCTGATGACGACGAAAGGAATGCCGTGCTCGACAGCGACGGCGGCGACGAGTGCCTGTGAGCCGTCTCCCCCCGCCATCCCGAGACAATCCGCCCCGCTGGCGATGGCATCTCGTGCCAGTTCTTCGAGGTCCAAGCCCTCCTGAAGGGTCACCACCTCGACACCTTGCGCCTTTGCTTGTTCGGCAATCTTGAAGGAAACGACTTTTCCGCCGCCAGATTTTGGATTGCAGATCAACACCGGTCGAGACGGTGTCCACGCTTGCGCCGGGGTGTCGTCGTCGGCGGATCGAGCGAGTGCGGTGAGGCCGAGGGCGATGGCGCCGATAGCCAGCGCGATCATCGTCAGGAGTGCGGGAACGTCTCGTAGAAGTGTCCACACCAAGAACGCGATCCCGATGGCAGCGAGGATCACTCCGACGGTGCGCCGCGCGCGCCGGCGGCTAACGGTGAGCCACGCTCCGATTCCCAACAGCGCCAGGCCCACCACGAGAGCCAAAGGTTGCCGTGGATCTCCTAGCCACGAAATGATCACGACGATCGGAAAGAGAGCCGTACAAACAAGTGCGGCGATCGCAAGAAACCGTGGCACGACGAACCTCTCCCTATTCGTGATCTCCGTCATCGTAGACAGGAACGTTGCGACATAGAGCAGACGGCATGCGGCGAGTGAGAGGCGCAGAGCACCGTCATCGCTCCGTCACTCGATGACGTTGTTGGACGTTAGGGTTGTGACATGTCCGAATCCTTGTCGACCGAAGTACTCGAACTCGACGAATCCATCTATCGGGGAGTGGCCTCCGCCCCCACACCCAGCCTTGATGAAGGGTTTCGCCGCCTGTCGAGAGTTGCGGATAACTCGGTCTTGTGGTTTGGCACCGCTGGTGCCTTGGCGCTCTTCGGTGGTCGTCGCGGCCGACGAGCAGCTCTCAACGGCGTGGTCGCCATCGGTTTGGCCTCCTCGTCGGTGAATCTGGGGTTCAAATACATGGCCCGACGGAATCGACCCGACCGGGAAGACGCCGCCGTGCCCGGGGACAGGCACGTACCGATGCCCGAATCGACGTCCTTTCCTTCCGGCCACTCGGCATCGGCTTTCGCGTTCAGTGAGGCGGTCAGCAGCGCGAGCCCGACGATTGGTGTCCCGGTACGGGTGATGTCCGCGGCCGTGGCCTATAGCCGAGTGCATACGGGTGTGCACTACCCGGGCGACGTCGTGGTGGGCGCCCTTATCGGCATGACGGTAGGCGAGATTGCACCCCGCGTGGTGGACCTTCTCGTGAACAAGAGCGCGGTCATTCGACGCCTGGTGGGCTAGCCCTTCACGACTGGTGATTCAGTTATTTGGCATACGAGCGAGACGTTGCCCCTAGGCTCTGTGCATGTGTTGTTTCGTTCTCGTGCTCGGATTCCTCGGACCCCGAATTGCCTTCCTGGTCTACTGGCTGGCGTATCCGACGAAGACGATGCTGGCGTTCAACGATATGTGGTTCGTGCCGGTGCTCGGCGTCGTTCTCTTGCCGTGGACGTCACTCGCGTGGGTTCTGCTGTGGCCGACCGGGGGCTTCTCGTGGATCCTGATTGCGGGCGCTTTCGCACTCGATATCGCCACCTACTTCGGTAGGGCGGCACAAAATCGCGTGGGTGGCCCGAGCTCTGCACCTGCGTAGTCAGAACATCGTCACTGAGTCAGAATGTCATCACCGTGGAACGGTCACCGTTCTCGCTTGGTGAGTGACTCCTCGAGTGTCGCGATGGCGTCTTGTTGCTGGGCGCTCAGTTCCTTGATGGCGTCGAGTTGACTGCGAATATCGGAGAGTTCGTTGCCCGACTCTTTCTTTTTCGCGGGCGCAAGGAAGAAGTTCGCCAGATAGCCGGTGAGTGTGCCGAAGATTCCCACGCCGGTAAGGATCACGAAGGCTCCAAGGATGCGACCCTGCGTGGTGACGGGGTATTGATCGCCGTAGCCGACGGTGGACAGCGTGACGACCATGTACCACAGAGCATCCGGCGCTGTGGTGATGTTCGAGACGGTCGATTGGGACTCGATAGCGAGCATGCCGAGGCTGCCGAACTCCAGCATGAGGATGGTGACGAAGAGTAAAATGAAAAGTGCTGTGTCTGCACGTTCCTGGACGATTGCGTCTTTAATTTTGCGGATTCCGAAATCTCTCAGTAGTCGGTACACCTTGATCAGGCGAAAAAGGCGGAACACGTTCGTCTGCGAGAAAGGCAGACAGGACAGAAAATCGGCCCACCCATATTGACGAAAAAAATACTCAGATTTCGATGGTGACTTAATGAGTCGGGCAACGAAGTCGCCAATGAAGAAGATGATTAAAACGAAGTTGACGAGAGCGAGAACTGCGCCAAGAGACGGATCCCCAATGAAGAACAAGAGGATCATGTTGAAGATAGACAGCAACGACAACAGCGCCATGAAGATCTCGTAGCCCGCGCTGAAGAGCGTGGAGGGGTTCTTCGCCTTTTTCGTAGCCACCGTCGCAGTCTCGCCGAAGAACTACGTCAGCGAGAAAAAGCCACGCCGCTGCGCGGATCAGTTCAACGCCCGGCGAGGAGAAATCACCCGTTAGGAATGCTCGCTAAGAGCCAAGGCGATGAGCAGTAGAACCGTCATGACAGAAACCCCGAGGAGAAACCACGGCACCCGCGCTCGAGATGCAGACGGCAACTCCTCCCGGAACGTCGTGAGGAGAAGAACGCCACCGAGGAAGGCCGTCCCAATGGCGAGCATGTACTCGTTGGCCGGGGGGAAGAGGAATGATGCGGAAAAGCCGATAGCGACCGCCGTGATACCGACCCAACGGGTCTCGTGGGCGAACTGATTTGGGTGAGCACGAGCAAGGGCTCGATCGGCGAGAAGTAGATGCGCACCAATGACGATGGTGAACAAGATCGCGTAGTCCAAGCCAGTGGTAATGGTGGACGGCAGCGTGTATGCGTAGATGGCGCTGATGGAGGCGAAGGACAGCATATGTAGGCGGTAACTCCTGCGCGTTGACGCGAGCCCGGCCTCAGTGCGGACGTCGAGAACAAAGAAGGCAACCAGGCCCACCATTGCTGTGAGGAACAGGCCCGCTTCGGTGATCGGTGTGGGGGTAAACTGTGCAATATCTAGCTCAGCGAGATCGCGGCCACCGACGGCCAATTCGGGCATCAGGTGGACGAAGATGTACGCGATAGCGGCGCCGCCACCAACAGATGCGAGAACATCTTGTGTCTTAGTTGAGAGCCGAGACACCCGGTAGGCGAAAAAATGAGACGCCGCAAGCACCAGCGCGAGCGCTCCTGCCCCCAACCACTCCCCGGTGCTCATAACGAGTGCACGGTACATGTCGAACACATGCATCGAGGTCAGTCGAAGGCCACGGGTGTCTCTGGCCAGTGACGGGATCGAACCGTCGACCTTCCGATTTTCAGGAGGAAGGTCACGCCGGTGATTCCCCCCGTGAATTGAGGATTCTCAAGGCCCACGGTGACGGAGTAGCACAGAATCAGCACAGTTTTTGATAGCAGGTGAGGGGGTCCCCTCCAAACAGCAGTGTAGGTCCGTCGGGGCTGCTACCGTTTGGGTCAACTTGCGGGGTGTGCTCAGGAGACGAGGTTGATCGTGCTTGCTTTGAAAATTCTGGTCGCGGCAGGTGTCGTGGCGGTTGCGGGCATGGGGACGAGCGCGCCGGCGATGGCCGCTGCCAACCCCACCATCGTTTCCGTGACGTGCGTGGGTCCTGGTGGCGGCTGCGATGCGTCTAAGTTCAGCGCTTCGTCGATCATCGCGAACCCCGGAGACGTCTTCACTGTCCATAATGCAACGAGCTTTGCAGGACTTTTCTCAATCGGAACTTCCATTTTCCCCTCCGAAACGGCTGCTGTTGCGCCTGGCCTTTCGGCTTCCATGACGGCGCCATCGGCTGTAGGCAGCTACACGCTTTCTTTTAGCGGGAGCGGTGGCCCTTCGATTCCGCTGACCGTCACAAACGACCCCATAGATCCCCCGCCCCCTCCGATTCCGGTCATCGGGTTGCAGCAGGTGGGGGTACCGGCATCGGGTGACTGCGCTGACGTGCCGGTAACTGTGGGTCACGATCAGGGATACCCGATTGGCGGCTGGTCCAAGTCCTGGGCCTACTGGATCTACAACGGTACGGGCGGCCCTGTGTGCACCCGCACGGTGGAAGAGATACCTACTGGCGATGGCACTAATCGCCTCGTCTTGGACACTAATCCCTGAGGTAGAAGGAGAAAAAGGCGTCTCCAACCCGTGCGTGTGAGGGGGATTCGCGCCTTCCGCAGCATTCCGGCGACGCCCCTCAAGTGATCGTCGCCGCGACCGCGAAGGTCGCCCTTTCGGGCTAGGTTGCGGACTTAGCGGGCATTACGCGACTAGTTACGCTCCATGGCGTGACGAATTCGCGTTCGGGTGTTTTTGTTGTCTCGGCTCTTGTCACTCTTACGTGGCTTCTTCTGGCGCTGTTCACGATTCCTCGAGCGATCAGCAGAGACGTTGCCGACTATGGCTTCTTCACAGGGATCGCAGAGCGGCTTCGCGCTGGAGATGTCCTGTACGTCCAGGTCTGGGACAACAAGGACCCACTCGTCTTCTATTCGCTGGCAATGGCACGCACTCTCGGGCCAAACGGGGTCATCGGTGCCTGGCTACTGGAGATCTTCTGGGTGGTAGCTGCGGCCACGGCGTTGTACGTGATTGCACGCTTTCAGCGAGTGAGCCGTCCCTTGGCTGCCTATGTCGGCTTCGGTCTAGGACCCTTCGTGATCCTCGGCGTCGCCTACTTTATGGGGTCCACCCACCTTCCGGCGATCGCTCTCACGTTGATAAGTATCGCGTGCATCTACTCCCGTCACCCCGTTGTTGCAGGCATCTCCGTCGGGCTGATTATCTTCTTCAAGTTGGTCTTGGCCCCAATGGCAATCGTCATTGCAATGACTGCTCTGTTTGCGCTCAAGCGACGCACTGATCTGCGGTGGTTCGCGCTTGGCATGGGGGCCGTCATTGCCGCCATGAGTGTTGTGCTTTTCGTTCGCGGAGAACTTGCTGGGTTCGCTGAGACCCAGATCCATAATGTGCTTTACTCACAGTCACCGATCGTGACAGCCGAACAATCGGGTCTCCTTCAGAAGATGGCTCAGCACATCGTGATCCTGGCCAACCCTCAAGTGGCGGCGATTGAATTCACCACACTCGCAATTGCCATTCTCACGGCTCCCTGGTGGTCACGATCGAAGTTGCAAAACGTATCGACCAATGCCTTGTGGTGGATCACCGCCAGCGGCCTCACCGGGGCAGTCGCGGTAATCGGGATTACCGGAAAGTGGTTCCATCACGCGCAGGCTCTCTACATCCCCGCGGTGTTATCTCTTGTACTTCTCGCCAGTTGGCTCGTTAATGCGACGACCATTCGAAGCCTCTTTATTGCTGGACTGTGTGTCCTAGTGACCTATCCGCTTGCCGGGCTTCCGCAGCCCAGTCTGTACACCACTGCCGTCACAAAACTGCCAAATCGGTGGGAACAAGCCACGTCTCCGGACACCTTGACGTCAATCCTTCGTGAGCGTTCTCCCGCTTCGGTCTCCTTCGTCGGTGAGACAGTCCCGCAGGCGTCGGGACTCGAGAAATGGACCATCGCCTGTCGACACATTGCTCAGCGACCGTTTAACCCCGAGGAGGTCTTCGACGAAACCCTTGAGTGCCTCCCATCTTCGGAGGTCATCGTGGTTTCCCAGGCTCTGGATGTGACTACTAATTTTCCCGCCTACGACGCATTTATCGCCGAGGTGCGTGGGACTCTGGACGAGGGCTTCGTGTGTGAGGAGAACGCGGGACTTTTGATCTGCGAGTCCCGGCAAGGTGTTTAGAGCTCGATCTCCTCTCGCACTTGTCGAGTATCCGACACGTCCGCCCCAAGGCGCTCGGATGTAGATATCTCGGACGGCGACTGGTGGTCTCCACCACTGGCTGAACAGGTAGTCGACCGAAGAGCCCTCCGAGTGCCGTGACTATTTTTGTAGGAAATAGATCTCTATTGAGCACATCATGATTGGGCAGCGAAATGCAAAGGAACCTCGAGATGGGACAGATCGAAGCAATCAGTCTCATCGTGGTGAGATGCCAAATTGGGCCTCTGGACTTAGCGCAGAATTAGCACAAACCACGGTTTAGCACAGGGTTAGCACAACCAAATCAGGCCACATCAAACCAACTTTTGGGCCCATTCCAGGAGGGAAAACGGTGGCCAGGGACGGGATCGAACCGTCGACCTTCCGATTTTCAGTCGGACGCTCGTACCAACTGAGCTACCTGGCCGGGACGCAAAAGGTTATCAGGATCTCTGTGGCGCCTTTGGCCAAGACCTCAGATTTCTTGATTGGTCGGGAGCATGACGAGGTCACGAATTGTTATGTGGCGTGGTGTTTGGAGCATGTACATAAATGCATCCGCGACGTCTTCCGAGCGCATTCCCCGACCGGCTGCAACTTCCTCATTGATCGATGCGTCACCGTTCGCCACCCCCCAGAGTTCGTTGAGCACGATCCCGGGCGCGATTGCCCCAAGGCGAACTCCCGTACCGACGAGTTGCTGCCGTGTTCCGTGAGCAAACGCCTGGACGGCGTGCTTTGTAGCGGAATAGACGGGCTCCCGGGCAATTACCTGGTGTCCGGAGACAGAACTTGTGACAACGATGTCGCCGGTTCCTTCGTTGATCATGTGGGGGAGGACAGCGTGGACGAAGTGCATGACACCAAGAACATTCGTACGTCCAATCATGTCTACGCGTTCTAGATCAACGTCCCAACCCTTGTCGGGTAAGTAGAGCCCGGCGTTGGCGAGCAGAATGTCGAGGCGGCCGAAGGACTGCAGTGCACCCTCGAGTGCGTCGACCGCTGTCTGAGGGTCGGCGACATCGCCCGTGACGATGTGGGGATCGCCGTGCATCATGCTCGCGAGTTCGGTGAGCTTCGTTTGATTCCGGGCTACGAGGACAAGTCGGATGCCAGCCGCGTCGAGGGCTGTCGCGCTGGCACGCCCGATGCCGGAACTGGCCCCTGTCACGATTGCCACGCGTTGTTCATCCATGAGAACCCCTTTCATCGGTTGCCAGTTTACCGCGTCGATACAACTCATCTGGTCGACTGTCGATGCGTCGGACATGATCGGGCGACAAAAAGTTGGGCCCGCCGGCTGCGAGAGTTCCAAGAAGAATAGTCGCGTTCTTGTTGGCCATTTCAGTAATCTGCAAAGCCTCTGATGGGGAGGTTGCGAGGACGAACAACCCGTGGTTCGCCAAGTAGATGACCCGAGGGGCCGTGCCTTCTGAATCGGAAAACTCTTGGACACCGGCACGAACCGCTCTAGCCAACGGAATGCCGGGATCGGTGTAGGGGATCAGGAGTTGTGCGCTGCCGAGCATGACGATTGCGTCTGGAAACAGGGATCCGGAGACGAGTAATTCGGGATGATTTGAGCAGCCGATGGCATTGATCGAGACCGGATGGGTGTGCGCGATAACCGATGTATTAGTGGTCGCATAAAGAATCGCGTGCAGGATTGCTTCGACGGATGGTTTCCCGGCATCAGGATCAATCTTCGACGACTGATAGGCCTCATGAATCTGGTCATCCGTTGGCTCAGCATCCAGCAAAGCGAGGAGCGTTGACAGCCGCACCTCGACGATGTCTTCGTCCTGCATGGTCAACAGCGAGCTCCCGCTGGCCTTGATCGCCATCGCATCGGAGTCGATTCGAAACGAGGCGTTGCCTTCGGCTGCAATGGCCAACTGAAGTGATGGTTCGCCGAGGTCGTGACAGAGGTCGAGCAGTTCCAAGTTCGTGGTCAACAGCTCTCCTTGAGGTTGTCGGAAATGAAGTTCCGTGCGCTTTGGATGGACTCAAACAGTCCTGACGCGACCGCCTGAGTGGCTATGTTTCCGATACTCGTAGCTTCTTGATAGCTGACCCGAACGGGAAGACTGGTGGTTTTCCCTGTTAGGTCGACCAGCGGTTCGATCCGCGAGCCACCTCCGATCATCACCAACTCATCGATTGCAGTCCCGGTGACGGATCTGATCTGTTCCACGGTCTCAGCGAATGACGCGGCCAAACTCTCCAGGATCAATCGCACCGTGTGAACACGATCGAGGTCTTTTGCTCCGAAACGATCGCGATACAGCTGACCGATCAGTTCCGGCATGTTCGTGGTGGTGATGAGGTCGGGGTGTCCGCAGTCGATCACTCCGCGGACGTTGACGTCTTCAGTCTTGGCGGAAGCGATAAGCGAGCTGCGAAATTCGGTGATGTCGCTGAGCCCGTCGGCCTTCGCCCAGGCTCGAATACATTCGTCCATTAGCCATGTGCCGCTGAGGTTTCGGACGAGGAGTGCCGAGCCGTCTGCGGACATCTCATTGGTGAAGCCGGCGTTCATCGCATCGCTCGTCAGAACTGGCTGTGAAAGAACGCAGCCGGCGAGTGCCCAGGTCCCACAGGAGATGACGGCAGCTCGATCACTGGGGTCGGTGACTGCAGCGAAAGCGCTCGATGTGTCGTGGGCCGGCGCACGGAAGATTGGTACGTCGTATCCGATGCCGAGCCGAGTCGACAGTTCCGATGAGAGGACTCCCGCTGAAGTGCATGCATCGTGCAGATCGAACATGACGTCCACGGGAATGGACCACGTTTCCATCAGTTCGGTGTCCCACTCCCGAGTTGACCAGTCGAGCAGTCCCGTGGTCGATGCGATTGTGCGTTCCGCGCCACGCTCCCCGCCCAACCAGGTGGTCCATAGATCAGGAATGAGCAACGCCCTGACTCCTGGCTCCAAGAGACCCTGCTGCGAGTCGCGCATCAGTTGGAAACACGTGTTGATTGCCAGGTCGATGATGCCGGTGCGCCGGTACGCCCGCTCGCGTGGAACCTGCTGGTGAGCGAGTTCGACGAACGACTGTTCAGCTGCGCGGTGGTGGCGTGCCGGGGCGACAAGCTTCGACTCTGAATCGACGAGCCCGTAGTCGACTCCCCAGGAATCAGCAGCAACCCCTGCAAGCCGATCGCCACGATTCTGCGCGCTCGCAGCAGCCTTACCGATCCCAGTCAGAGTCTCGTTGAACAGGCTGGCGGTGTCCCAGCACCGGGTGTTGTCGATCGTCACGGGAACATTTGGGAAGCGATGGACCTCTTTCAGGTCGAATGACTCGTCGGTGAACGATCCGAGTACCACCCGCCCACTGGTGGCACCCAGATCGATCGCAGCGAAACTTTTCGACATCAGATCGCCGTGTAGCCGCCGTCGATCACTATCGATTGGCCCGTCATGTACGACGAATTCTTTGATGCTAGATAGACCACCGCTCCGACGAGGTCTTCCGGCTCGCCCATCCGGCCTGCTGGGATCATCGCCGTCCATTGAGCCGCGAGGTCGGGATTGGCATCCATGAATTCGCGGGTCATCGCTGAGAGCGTGTAACCGGGTTCCAGCGCGTTGACTCGGATTCCGGACTTCGCCCACTCGACCGCAAGAGACTTCGCCAGCATGGAGACGGCGGCTTTCGAAGCGTGATACGACGCCTGGAACTGCGGAACGTTAACAATCTGGGCCGACATCGATGAAACGAGGATCGCTGAACCGGTCCGCTGCTCCGCTAATAGACGACGCGCAAAGCTCTGAGCGGCGTAGAAGGTGCCGTTGAGATTGACGTCAAGTACCCGTTGCCAGTCTTCAGGGGTCACGTCGATGCTGTCACCCCAGATGGTGATCCCGGCTGAGGTTACGAGGATGTCAGCGGTGCCAAGGACGTCGAACAGATCCGAGAATGCTTGATCAAGTGCCTGGGCATCCCGCACATCGGCGACCACGCCAGCGGCGGTGACCGAATAGTCCTCAGCTAGGTGTGCGGCAGCCGCCGATGATTCCTCGAGAACGTCGACGATGCCAATCGATGCGCCCTGCTCGGCCAAGGCCTGCGCAATGGCCAAGCCGATGCCTCGACCACCTCCCGTGATGATCGCGGTCGATCCCGTTAATTGGGCCATGGTGTGTCCTCTCGCATTTGCCTGCTTGTCTGGGCGACGCGGGCGTCGTACATTCCGTCAACAGATCGAAGTGTCATCGAACTTCCACGAAGTCTCGGAACGGATCCATTTCAACGGAATCGGGATCGAGTTCGGTGACGAGTAGATCGATATCGGAAAGTGGAACAGACCGGATAGATGATCGTTGGGTCAGTTTCGTGCTGTCCAGGGCGAGAATCACGCGCTTGGATGAACGCGCCAACGAATGCTTCATCGCCGCTTCATCGATTGTCGGTTCCATGGTTCCGGTCTCTGCATCGAGCGCGCTGGTGGAGAGAACACAGCAGGACAGCGCGAAGCGTTCGATCGATTCCTGCGCAACCATCCCGACGAGGCTTCCCGTCCGCGAGTCGAGCTCGCCACCGGACAGGATGGCTTGCACTCCGGCAAGGCCTTGTAGTTGCTGGAAGGTCGGGATTCCGTAGGTGACCACCAGTAGGTGGTCGACTGTGGGCATCTGACCCGCCAACACGTGAACTGTGCTGGACGCGTCGAGTCCTATCGATTCGTGTTCTCGCATCTCTGGTTGGAGTTTTTCGGCGATGCGCCTCTTGGCGCTGAGCGCCCGCGACTGACGAATCTCGAACTCCTCAGTACCGACGTGCACTGCACCACCGCGAACCAGGCGGGCGCGCCCGACCTTTTCCAGAGCCTTGAGGGAGCGGCGGATAGTCATTGGATGCACCCCGAAGCGCTCGGCTGCCTCATCGATCGCGACCCGTCCGGGGTCGCGAAGCGCGGTCAGGAGGGCAGCCTGCCGCTCCTCGGCTGCCAGCGATCCCTCGACGGCCACCTCACGCCCCTTACGCCTGTTGCTTGTTAGTCTTGGTGAAGTTAACCCTAAATTACATTCACTGGGAAGGCTTCAGATGACCCCGTCCCCGGTCACCGACCTCATCGGGCGTTCACGCCGCCTAGGTTCCGATCCTCGTAATACCAACTTTGCGGGGGGCAACACCTCCGCAAAGGGAGCTCTTGAGGATCCGGTCACCCGTGAGGACGTCGAGGTGATGTGGGTGAAGGGATCCGGTGGGGATCTCGGCACTCTGACGGAGTCAGGCCTGGCGGTGTTGCGGCTAGATCGCCTTCGTTCCCTGGTGGATGTGTTTCCTGGTGAAGAGGCTGAAGACGACATGGTGGCCGCCCTCGATTACTGCTTGCACGGGAACGGTGGTGCCGCCCCGTCAATCGACACATCAATGCACGGTCTCATCGAAATGGCTCACGTAGATCATCTCCACCCCGATTCCGGCATCGCTTTCGCGACGGCTATCGATGGACCCGAACTCACGCAGCGATGTTTCGGAGATTCGGTTATCTGGGTCCCTTGGCGACGCCCGGGATTCGTCCTCGGAATGGAACTGTCGCGCATTCAACGCGAAAACCCACAGGCAATCGGATGCATCCTCGGCGGACACGGCATTACCGCGTGGGGAGCTGATTCCACTGAGTGTGAAGCCAACTCGTTGCGCATCATCCGGACCGCAGAGGAATACATCTCCGAAAACGGTCACCGTGAGCCCTTCGGACAAATCCTTCCCGGTTACGAGCCACTAGATCTCGTCGATCGCCACGCGATCGCGGCTCGGCTGGCGCCGGTGCTTAGGGGTATGGCGTCCCACGATCGACGCATGGTCGGTCACTACGTAGACAGTGAAGTGGTTCTTGACTTCCTCGCACGTGAGAAGCATCCCGATCTCGCCAGACTCGGAACGTCGTGCCCAGATCATTTCCTCCGGACGAAGGTGAGACCTCTCGTTTTTGATCTTCCCGCGACAAGTCCTGTCGACGAAATGATCACGAGACTTCAGGATCTCCATGCGGAGTACCGGACGGAATACACCGAGTACTACCAGCGCTGGGCGGGTGCGGATAGCCCGCCCATGCGTGGTGCAGACCCGGCAATCATCCTGATTCCCGGAATCGGGATGTTCTCCTTCGGTGCAAACAAGCAGACAGCGCGGGTCGCGGGCGAGTTCTTCGTCAACGCCATAAACGTGATGAGAGGAGCCGAGGCGGTTTCGAGATACCAACCGATTCCCGAACACGAGAAGTTTCGCATCGAGTACTGGCAACTCGAAGAGGCGAAGCTGCGGCGTCAGCCGAAGCCCAAGATGCACGCAAGTCGCGTCGCCGTCGTCACCGGTGCTGCCAGCGGTATCGGCAAAGCCATCGCCGAGAAGCTAGTCGAAGACGGAGCCGCCGTCGTGATCGCCGATGTCGATCTCAAAGCAGCCCAGTCGGTTGCCACTGATCTGGGCGGCGCAGATATCGCTGTCGCCCTTCACGTAGACGTATCGGACGAGGAGTCCGTGCGCAAAATGGTGCGAGGTGCTTGTGTGGCCTTCGGCGGCGTCGATCTCGTCGTCAACAACGCCGGGTTGTCCCTGAGTCGACCGCTGCTCGAGACGAGCGTTGATGACTGGGACCGTCAGCACGATGTGATGGCTCGTGGCTCCTTCCTCGTCTCACGGGAGTGCACTCCGGCGATGATCGCTCAAGGTCTTGGCGGGGACATCATCTACGTAGCCAGCAAGAACTCCGTCTTCGCCGGACCGTCGAACATCGCGTACAGCGCAGCAAAAGCCGACCAGGCCCACCAGGTCCGGCTCCTCGCGGTCGAACTAGGTGAGCACGGAATCCGCGTCAACGGAGTCGCGCCCGACGGCGTGGTCCAGGGCTCGGGCATCTTCGCGGGAGGCTGGGGAGCCAACCGAGCGGCGGTTTACGGAATCGACCAGACCGATCTCGGGAAGTTCTACGCCGAGCGCACAATCCTGAAGCGGGAAGTGGTTCCTGACAACGTCGCTGAGGTCGTCGTCGCGATCACGGGAGAATCGTTCTCGAGGACGACGGGTTTGATTGTTCCGGTGGACTCCGGAGTAGCTGCCGCCTTCCAAAGGTGAAGGTGGCTTGCGCCGTGTGTGGCGACCCCGACGGGACTCGAACCCGCGACCTCCGCCGTGACAGGGCGGCGCGCTAACCAACTGCGCTACGGGGCCTTGGTACAGGCCGCGTCCCCAACGGGATTCGAACCCGCGCTGCCGCCTTGAAAGGGCGGTGTCCTAGGCCGCTAGACGATGGGGACCGAGAGCCTTCTCGCCGATCTCCGTCGACTCCGAACGCCGTCGGTGACCGGTGAAGCATAGGACAACACGGCAGTCCCGGGGCACCTGGGTGCCGATGCTCGGCCGGAGGTCAAGATGGGGACATGGTGGACCTGACCCCTGAAGACTTCGACGAGCTCGTCGCTCGGGCGTTGGACACGCTTCCAGCAGAACTGGCGGCGTTGATGAGCAACGTGGCTGTCTTCGTGGAAGAGCAGAAGTCGGGGAGCCCGCGACTGCTCGGCCTGTATGAGGGCGTCCCGCTGACCGCCCGTGGTCACTACTACTCGGGCCACCTACCCGACCGGATCACCATCTTCCGCAAACCCATTCAGCGGCAGTGCGCTACCCAAGAGCAGGTAGTGGAGCAGGTGCGGATCACCGTGGTGCACGAGGTCGGTCACCACTTCGGAATACCCGAGAGCCGACTTCATGAATTGGGATACGGATAGTTCTGAGTACGACAAAATGTCGGCATGCGTATTGAAGATTCAGTTGTTGCGGTAACCGGTGGTGCCTCCGGACTCGGCGAAGCCGTGGCGCGACGATGCATCGACCAGGGTGCCGCAGGCGTTGCCATCCTCGATGTCAATGCCGACGCGGCCACGTCGTTGGCGTCCGAACTCGGTGATCGCGCGCTCGCGCTGCCGTGCGATGTCCGGCAGCCCAGCGACGTCACTCAGGCGATGTCGACGGTGGCAGAGAAGTTCGGCCGCTTGAACCTCGCGGTTTCGTGCGCGGGGGTGGGCTGGGCCGAACGAACGCTTGCCAAAGATGGAGCACCCGCAGATTTGGATGCTTACCGACGCATCATCGAGATCAACCTGATCGGCACGTACGACTTCGCTCGGCAGGCCGCGAGCCTGATGGCGAAGAATGAGCCCGACACCTCGGGTGAGCGTGGCGCGATCGTGATGACCGCCTCCCTCGCTGCCTTCGATGGCCAGATCGGTCAATCCGCGTACAGCGCCAGCAAGGGCGGCCTTGTCGGCATGACTCTTCCGATGTCCCGCGACCTCGCACCCGTGGGCGTCCGGGTCATGACCATCGCCCCCGGCTTGATGGATACACCCATCTACGACCCGGTGGGGGGCGCAGAGTTGAAGGAACGCCTGGTTGGCCTCACGGTGTTCCCGAAGAGACTCGGCGCGGCGGATGAGTACGCCCACCTCGTGCAGGCGATCGCCGAGAACAGCTACCTCAACGGGGAAACAATCCGACATGACGCTGCGACACGGTTACCACCGCGCTGACCTCACGCATGGGCGGCTCGGGTGATGCGATCGCGCACAGCGTCCGCCAAGCCTGCGCCGGACGGCGGTACGACGACAACGGTGGACAGTTGGAGTGAATCGGCTTCTCGAAGAGCGCGGTAAAGGTCGGCTGCGTACTCCTCGGTAGTGGCAGGCTCACTGAGCCGCACCAATCCCGGCGGCGTTGGTACCCCGGATGGCGCGATCACTCCGGCTCCCCATGGCATTGCCTGCTCTGGGAGTTCCACCTCTTCGACGAGAAGCACACTGGCTCGGGGCGAATAGTGAGCAGCCAGCATCCCCGGAGCCCGCACCTGTGATGATCCACCGAGTTGCATGCCCGTGGCGTGTTCGACGTCCTCTGCCGTCACTTTTCCCAGACGCAGAATCCTCGGTCGATCGGCTGTGCAATCAACAATCGTGGACTCAATACCAATCGCACACGGGCCTGCGTCGAGGACGACGTCATCGTCGGTGAGCAGGTCCCCGATTTCTTCCATCGCATGCTGCGCGGTTGTCGGGCTGACTCCCCCGAAACGGTTGGCACTCGGGGCGGCGATGGCTGAAAAGGGGTCATCGCGAAGAGAGCACAACTCCTGCAGGACATCGCGCATGATCGGTGAACCGGGAACCCGGATAGCCACACTGTCTTGACCGCCTGTGATGAAATCAGCGGCCCTAGAGGAGCGGGGAAAAACGAGTGTCATAGGGCCAGGCCAGAACTCATTCATCAACGAGTGGGCGAAGGGAGGGACATTGCTCGCCCACGCAATAGCTGCCTTGTCATTGAGGATGTGTGCAATGAGCGGGTGGTCGGCTGGCCGGTTTTTGGTTGTGAAGATTCGGCCGACTGCTGTGGCAGACGTTGCCAATGCCCCTAACCCGTAGACGGTTTCCGTCGGGAGTACCGCGAGGTGTTCTTGCGCGAGAGCGCGAGCGGCCTCAGAAGGCCGCACGATGGTGCGGAAGGACATTCGGGAAATCTAGCGGCCGTACTGCCTAGGCTCGAACGCCGAGGGCTCTTCGTTGGGATGCTGTCAGTTCGCTTAACTGCTCTGGCGAGAGAGCGCGTACTTGCTTGGGTTTCAAGCTACGCAGTTGCCGTAGCGCCATCTGGGCTAACTGTTCTTCCGTGAGCGCTCGAATGTGACGAAGGCGAAGCCCACGGAGGTCAGCCTTGGCCAGGGATTGAATGTGATCGGGGTTCAACGCTGCGATGGCAGCGGGTTTCAATTTCTGGAACTGCTTCGGTTTCATCGCGCGGATGTGTTCGGGCTGTAGTGCGGAAGTGTGGCTGGGCGCTAGGCGACGAAGCTGGGCCGGTACGAGCCGACGTACCGAGGCGGGCCGCAAGGCGCTCACCTGTTCACCGCTCAGTGCCGCGATCGCTGCAGGTTGCAGTCGTGCAACCGAGGCAGGCCGCAGGGCCGTGATGTGCTCGGGTTTGAGCGCAGCGATCGTCTCCGGTTGTAAACCACGTGCGTTCTTGGGCTTGATTGTGCTCACCTGAGCCGCGGTCAGGGCAGAAGCCTGCTCCGGCTTGAGTCCAGCGAGCGCCTCGGACGGTAATTGCCCAAACACCTCGGGGGGAATGACCGCCACCTGATCAGGAGTGATCGCGTTGATCTGATCACCGGTGGCAGATCCCGGATTTGGAATGTCAACCGGCACGACCGGCGTGACCGGTCCCGGCGTTGGTGCTGCCGTTATTGGTTTCGGCACTGGTTCCGGTTCCACGACCGGGGCACCGCCGCCGCCACCGCCGCCGCCACCGCCACCGCCACCGCCGCCGCCGCCACCGCCGCGCCCCCCCCCGCCGCCGCCCGCGCCGCCGCGCCCGCCGCCCCCGCC
>ERZ802830.2107-NODE-2107-length-18299-cov-9.44541_pt1 | contig 18299 bp, 15 predicted proteins | sample MGYA00345654_ERZ802830 | MGnify/ENA primary metagenome ERZ802830 (study PRJEB30503, sample SAMEA104212375) | marine metagenome | biome: Westerlies Biome; feature: [SRF] surface water layer (ENVO:00010504) within the epipelagic zone...; material: water...
CCAATAAAAGCAGGGGCGGTTACATTACCTGCAATGGTTGTGGTGCCGTCAAACAGTATTGTAACCGCATCTGAGGGATCACTATAACCAAGAGCCCCTTCAACACCTCCATTACCAATAACAAAGGCTCTATTTGAAAAAGAAAAAACTTCTTTGCTGGCATTTTCAACACCAGTACTATTATAACCAATAGCGAAGGTTCCATAAGCATCTGCCTTAACACGGTCTCCAATAGCGTATGAGACTGTAGCGTCAGCCGTAGTTTGATATCCCAAGGCCATTGAGGCATAACCAGAAGCTGTACTTCCTATGCCACCAGCAATCGAAGAAATTCCACTTGCTGTTGTTCCTGAACCCGAAGCAATTGACCTAACACCAATTGCTGAAGTATTAAGACCCATAGCTGTTGATTGATTTCCGAATGCAGTGGTTTGAGAACCCATAGCTATTGAATTATCACCGCTTGCAATGGTTTGAAACCCCAAAGCTGTAGCGCCATAATTACCACTAGCTGTTACTTGATCTCCAATGGCTATAGATGCTATACCAGATGCTTCTGACGCTAAACCCAAAGCAGTAGCACCATAATCTCCGCTGGCTAATGTTTGATATCCTGCTGAAAAAGAATTTAAGCCTGTTGCTGAAGTACCGGACGATTGGATACCTCCTAATCCACCATCGTTGTATGTAAACTGTGCAAAAAAAGTTGAAGTACATAACAAGCCTAAGAATAAGAAAATGTTTTTCATAATAAATTGATTTTTAGTTTATTATAAATATAATTAAAAATATTTATATAAAAAATTAATGCATTATGATACTAAAATTAGAACCTCATTTTAAAAATGTTTTTAGCAAATGCTTTTGAAACGGTAACTAAATCTTGGTATGGTATATCTGTTACAGAAACAAAACCAATTCTAAAGTTTTCACCATCATTTAAACGCCCGGTTGCGGGCTGATCAGTCCATTGAAACCAATGCGCTCCAACTATAGATGGGTGCTGCACCGCTTCACCTAAATACTGCTCCAATAAATTAGCTTGGTTTTCCAAAGAGTAAGCATGTTTTAATCCGCCACCCCAAACACCATTTGTTGTAGTTCCAAAATGGAATTCGCCAATAAGCATGGGCTTATCCAATTTAGGTTTAAAATTAAAATCTTTAACCCCATATTCATAGATGTTAAAGCTTACTACATCTGTATATTTAGAGGCAATATCATGCAATACTTTATTCTGTTTAGCAGCCCCGTGAAAACGACAGCCTAAATACAAGTGATTCGGAAAAAACACATCAAAAGCTTTTGAAACTGTAGCAAAGTAAGTTTCTACATAAAATTCAAAAAAGGATTGCATGTCTTCTTCAAATTGTTTAGCATTTGGATACACTCTATTTTCAAACACTAAATCATTAAAATTAGTTGCACTAGTTCCCCAAGAGCTGTTAAGTAACTCAATTGTTTTGTATTTGATTTTTAAAAAATTATGTAGTGCTTTTTTGCAAGGGATATCTTGATCTAAAGCCAATAGTTCGTGACCTATTTTCTTGCTCCAATGAATTTCATTATTTATAAAAACTCCTAATAAATAAGGTGATTTATTATATTCTGAAATGAGCTGTAATCTTATATTTAAGTCTTCTAAAAATGCATTTGAAAAAGGATCTGGTAACTTATCTAGTTTACCAATCCATGCTGTTCTGGGGTGAATTATTAGTGTAAACGGATGCGTGGAATTGGTGATAACTTTAGACCAAGCGCCCATGGTATTAATCCCCCATGATTTAAGTCTCCCTTGCGTTAAATTCTCATGAATCTGCATCCAGTTATCGCCGTACTTTCTATTTAAATTTATATTGTAATAATTAACCGCATGTTTTCTATTTAAAGCGTTAGATGTATCGTTTTTATATTGGGATTTAATAGCATTTATGTTATTATATAAAAACGTTCTGTTTTTGTGGCTTGTGAAATTCCCCACTCCAGCTCCCGTAACTCCGTAGGACCAAAACAAATAACCTTTAGGATCAACCAACCACCATTTGCCGTTATATTTTAATGTCCTAAAATAACCTGTGCCTTCAAAAGGTTTTTCATTTTTAAAACCGCCATACTCTGAAAATGCTTTAGAAAATTTAACTTTAGAGTAAGCCTTTTGATCTGCTATACCATTAGTTTTTAAAACTGCTTTATTACTTAATTTATTTTCCCAATTCGTATTAATATGTTGTCCAAGTTCGTCTATTAAAGGACCTTGCTTTCCATTTAATTCGTTCTTATTAAAAACATAGTCTCCAGTTAATTTTGGTATACTAACCAAAGCATTGACTGCAGATGAATCTGTAGATAAAAAATCTAGTATAACCGCCCTAATTTTTGATAAATCTGTGGCTTTCCAATGCTTTAAATAGCCTCCAGGAAAACCTCTTAAATCAGAGAAATATGAAATCCCTCTAAAATCGGTGTCGGTCTGCTTTCTTGTTAATAATACGTAACATTGCCTCGTTGAATTTCCTTCGATGATATAACGTGCTGCATTTCCTTTCTTGTCCTTGCCCTTATAATTAGCATCAACAATTAATGATGACGATGATTTGTTTTGAATGGTAAATTCTATACTGGTACTTTTAGAACCGTTTAATAAACAATTAGAATAATCATAGATTAAAGTCTTTTTAGACTTATTAGGTTTTATGGTAACCTGTAATTGGTCCAAGGGGCATTTTACAATTTTTTGTGAAAATGCCAATGATGTAACTAATAAAAGAGATATTACGCGTGTCATAATTTATGGACTACCATTTTGAATAAGGATTACGACTTATACAAGAATTGTAGTAGCGTTCATCACCAGTGACTTCTTTACCAAGCCAATCTGGCTTAATAAAATCCTCATTGGAATTTGATAATTCTACCTCTGCGATATATAAGCCTGAGTTTTCTTCAAAAAACTCATCAATCTCAAATGTGTGCTTCCCTTTTTTAACAATAAATCGTTCTTTGTGAATAACCCCTGAATCACATAACTTTATTAAAGCTTCAGCATCATCTAGGGCAATTTGTTTTTCCCATTCGAAACGAGAAACTCCTCCATCAAATGACTTACCTTTTACAGTGATATACCCTTCATTATTTTTTATTCTTATTCTAACCGTTCTTGAGGGATCTCTATTTAAATACCCCTGTTTTATAATATAAGACTTTTCACTTTCCTTTTTAAAGTTGGTGTTTGTTATCAAAAATTTACGTTCTATCTCAACCATTTGCAAGCTTTTGTATTTGATTAGATTGTAATATTGAAGTTTCAAAGTCCACTTTTGAAAGTATTATCATGGCTTTAGCTATATCTTTGGCATGTATTGATTTATATGGTTCAAAAATACCAACCATGAAAAAATCAAAGCATTTAAAAAGGATCTTTGCAAAACGTTCTGTAAAACGCTTTTCGTTTCTGTTTCCAATTATTATAGAAGGACGTAAAACGTATATGTTTTTAATTCCGCTGTTTAAAACTAAACGCTCCATCATTCCTTTTGTTTTTAAATAAAAAGTGTTGCTGTTGGCCTTTGCTCCCATTGATGAAATTACCAAAAAACAATCCACTTTATTTTCATTGCAAATGATTGCTAAATCTGAAGGTATTCCACAATCAATCTTAGTATATATTTCTTTATCAGGTGTTTTTGATCTGGTAGTGCCAATACAACAAAATGCTACATCGCCTTGAATTAAATGTTTGTAATTTTTTATCTTAAATAAATCTATAATATGCTCCTCTATTTTTGGGTGTTTAATGCCAGTTGTTTTTCGGGAAAAGATTATAATCTTTGTGAAGTCGTTATCCTCTAATAGATTATTTAATAGACAGGAGCCTGTTAAACCAGTCGCTCCAATAAGTATAGCTGTTTTTGGAATCAAAATTGAATTGTTATCAATTATAAAGATATTTAAATTTGAATAATGTCTGATGAAAATTTAAATAGGAAAATTATTCATATTGATATGGATGCATTTTATGCTTCTGTAGAACAATTAGACAACCCTGAATTAAGAAATAAACCCATTGCTGTTGGGGGAAGTAGCAAACGCGGTGTTGTGAGTGCAGCAAGTTATGAAGCCAGAAAATTTGGTGTAAAAAGTGCTATGAGCGGGCAATTAGCCAAATCGCTTTGTAAAGACTTGATATTTGTAAAACCAAGATTCTATAGGTATAAAGAGATTTCCGTAAAAATTCGTGCCATTTTTTTTGAGTATACCGATTTGGTTGAGCCTTTGTCTTTAGATGAAGCCTATTTAGATGTTACTATAAACAAAAAGAATAATCTTAGTGCTACTTTAATTGCTCAAGAAATTAGAAATAAAATATACGACGAAACAGGTTTAAGAGCCTCAGCAGGGATATCTATCAATAAATTTATTGCTAAAGTAGCTAGTGATATCAATAAACCAAACGGTCAAAAAACAATCACTCCCGATGAAATAATTCCTTTTTTAGAAGCACTCGATATCAGAAAGTTTTATGGTATAGGCAAAGTAACCGCTAACAAAATGTATCACTTAGGCATATTTACGGGCAAAGATTTAAAATCAAAAACAGAATCGTTTTTAGAGACACACTTTGGAAAATCAGGCTCCTATTATTACAATGTGGTTAGAGGAATACATAATAGTCCTGTTAAGCCTAACCGCATTAGAAAATCACTAGCTGCAGAACAAACTTTTGCAACCAATTTAACAAGTGAATTATTCATGTTAGAGCGATTAAGAGCGCTTTCTAAAGAAGTTTCTGAACGACTAAAAAAACAAAACGTATCTGGGAAAACCATTACTTTAAAAATCAAATACAGTGATTTTAGTGTTCAAACAAGAAGTAGAACTAATCTGTATTTTATAAGTGATAACGAACTCATTTTTGAAATAACAAAGGGACTCCTTTACCAGGAATCCCTTAAAAATTCTGTAAGACTTTTAGGTATTTCAGTAACAAATCTTAATACAAAATCTGATACTCAAAAACAATCAAGCTTCAACGTTCAACTAAAATTTAAATTTTAGTTGATAATTGAAACTCTCAGTGTATTCACCATTCCCATATCTGTTATAGGCATTGCAGCCAAACTAATAAGCATATCTCCTTCCTTAACATATCCCTTTTGTTGAGCAAATTTATTAACATCTTCTATAGTTTCATCAGTACTTACATTCCTATCATAATAAAAGGCTTTAACTCCCCATAATAAATTAAGTTGGGTAAGTATACGTTTATTATCTGAAAACACTAAAATATGAGCATTTGGTCGCCACGCAGAAATTTGGAAAGCCGTGTAGCCACTATTGGTCAACGTTGAAATTGCTTTAGCGTCAATTTCATTTGCCATGTTGGCTGCATGGTAACAAATAGACTTCGTTATGTAGCGTTTTGTTTTAATGTGAGGCGGGTTTTGAGGTACTGAAATTAACTCCGAATCTTCAACGCTTCTGATAATACTTGACATTTTTTCAATAACTTGAACAGGATAACTTCCAACAGAAGTTTCTCCTGATAACATTACTGCATCTGCACCGTCCATAACTGAATTTGCAACATCATTAACTTCAGCTCTAGTAGGCGTTAAACTAGAAATCATAGTTTCCATCATCTGTGTTGCTATAATTACAGGAATTCGGGCTTGTTTAGCTCTTAAAACCAATTGTTTTTGAATTAGAGGAACATCTTGAGCAGGCACTTCAACACCAAGATCACCTCTAGCAACCATTAAACCATCACAATAAGACACTATTTTGTCAATATTCTCTACACCTTCAGGTTTTTCAATTTTGGCAATAATTGGAATCTTATGTTCACTATGCGCTTTAATTAAATCTTGTAGCTCTATAAGATCTTCTTGTTTTCTTACAAATGATAATGCAATCCAATCTACTTTCAAGCTAATTGCAAATTTAGCATCTTCTATATCTTTCTCCGTTAAAGCCGGTTGAGATATATCTGTATTTGGAAGATTAACCCCTTTTTTGGATTTCAAAGGACCGCCTTGAATTACTTTGGCCAGTACTTCTTTTTTACCATCGGTAGAAACAACTTCAAAAATTAGTTTTCCATCGTCAAGTAATATTTTTTCTCCAGGTTTTGTATCCATAGGGAAGCGGTCATATGTCATATATACACGCGCCTTAGTGCCTTCAAAACGCTCACCTGTGGCAAAAATAATTTCATCTCCTTCATCAACAAAAACCTCATCTTTCATAACGCCAACACGCAATTTAGGTCCTTGTAAATCTGCTAAAATTGAAGCATTAAAACCTAGTTCCTCATTTAATTCTCTTATAATTTTTACACGTTCTTTTACATCTTCATAATCTGCGTGTGAAAAATTTATTCGAAATACATTAGCTCCTTTTATAAGCATTTGACGAAGCACTTCCTTAGAACTTGACGCAGGCCCAAGAGTTGCAACAATTTTTGTCTTTTTTCTTTTAAACATTTTTAAAAAATTAAATTCTCATTAGAAACGATATCATTACTTTCAACTTTGTAACAAGTAACAACTTGTGGTATTTGCTGAATGCTATTTAATATCATTTTTTCGTTAATTAGTCTTGCTTCACTGTTAATTTTCACTAGAAAATCAACAGTATTTAATTCTGGTAGTAAATTATGGTAATTAATTATTTTTGATTTTAAATCAAAGAAAAGACCCTCGTCTTCAGATTCTTCTTCGGTTTTGTATACATTAGATATCAAGTTCCAAACTACGTTTTCTGACTTGTTTTCATATTCGAATAAAGAATAAGACGCAAAGGGCGATTTAAAATCAATATTTTTAGAACGTTTTTTAAATTTTACATCAAGAAACTTATTAAACATATAAGCCATTCTGTAATCTTCTAATCTACAAATTACGGCGAGTAAAGTATATGATTCCTGATCAAAATCATCCATACATAACTTATGCATTGCCATACTTAAAAAATTAAAAGTGAAAGTAATAGATTAAAATTTCTTGACAAAACAAAAATTACGGTTTATCATTAATTTGATTTTGAAACACAAAAAAAGCACGCTTTGAAACTTTTTCCTCTGCTTTTTTCTTAGATGTAGCTCTTGCTTTAGCTATGATTTTATCATCGATATACAATTTCACTGAAAAATGCCTAATATCCTCATTGCCGGTATCTTCATACACATTGTAATTGAATATTTTTTTTTCCTTTTGACACCATTCAATAAATAAACTTTTGTAGCTTATTACTTTACTTTCAAGAGTTTCAATATCGACATGTGGAATGATTACATTTTGATCAATAAATGACTTACAATCATTATAACCTCTGTCCAGAAATATAGCACCAACTAAAGCTTCGAATAAATTACCATGAACATTATTTCCAAAATTTGCTTTTGGTATCCTACTTTTCAGAAGTTTAATTAAATCAAGTTCTTTTCCTAATTCATTGAGGTGTTCTCGACTTACTATTTTCGATCGCATTTTTGTTAGATATCCCTCATCACCTTGTGGTACTTTATCATACAGATATTTTGAAATAACCGCATCCAACATAGCATCCCCTAAAAATTCAAGCCGTTCATAATTAACAGCTACTCCTGTAGAATTCTTTAAATTCAAGGATCGGTGTGTAAAAGCCATTTTATATATTGATAAATCAAGTGGTGTAAATCCTATGAGCTTTTTAACTTCCAAAAAAAAATCCCTGCCTTTATCAGGCCGGGAATTGAATATGTTTCGAATGAATTTCATTCGTAATTTAATCTATTTTCTTAAACAACACACAAGCGTTATGACCACCAAAACCAAACGTATTACTCATCGCAATATTAACCTCACGTTTTTGGGGTTTGTTTAAAGTTAAATTAAGTTCGGGATCAATATTCTCGTCTACATTTTTATGATTGATGGTAGGTGGAATAATTCCGTGTTGCATAGACATGACTGAAGCAACAGCCTCAATAGCGCCTGCAGCACCAAGAAGATGTCCTGTCATTGATTTTGTTGAATTGATATTAATATTTTTAGCGTGATCCCCGAAAACTTCTTTAATAGCCTTTAACTCTGCTACATCTCCTAAAGGGGTGGAAGTACCGTGAGTGTTAATGTAATCAACTTCTTCAGGAGATATTCCAGCATTATTAAGACAATTCTTCATAACGGCAACAACACCAATCCCATCAGGGTGTGGAGCTGTCATGTGGTGAGCATCTGATGACATACCACCTCCAATAACCTCGGCATATATGTTAGCACCTCGAGCAATGGCATGGTCATAATCTTCAAGAATTAAACAACCTGCGCCTTCACCAAGAACAAATCCATCTCTTTGGGCATCAAATGGTCTAGATGCTGTTTCAGGGCTATCATTTCTAGTGGACAATGCGTGTAAAGCATTAAAACCTCCCATACCTGCTATTGCTACAGCGGCTTCACTACCTCCAGTGACAATAACATCACAATGCCCTAACCTGATATAATTAAGGGCATCAATTAAAGCGTTGGCTGAAGAAGCGCAAGCTGAAACAGTGGTATAATTAGGCCCCATAAAACCGTTCTTAATAGAAATGTTTCCTGGGGCTATATCTGCAATCATTTTTGGAATAAAAAAGGGGTTGAATTTTGGAGTCCCATCACCAGCAGCGAAATTTAAAACTTCATTTTGAAAAGTTTCAAGCCCTCCGATACCAGCTCCCCATATAACACCAACACGTAACTTATCAATGGTATCCAAATCAAGTTTTGAGTCTGCAATAGCTTCGTCTGAAGCAACCATTGCATATTGTGTAAAACGATCCATTTTTCTTGCATCTTTACGATGGATAAAATCCGTAACCTCAAAATTTTTGAGTTCGCAAGCAAATTTGGTTTTAAACTTTTCAGTGTTAAAATATGTTATTGGAGCGGCACCACTTTTACCTTTTACAAGGGCATCCCAATACTCATCTTTAGTATTGCCAATAGGAGTAAGTGCACCTAAACCGGTAACTACAACTCGCTTTAATTCCATAAATGTCTAAATTATTTTGCTTCTTCTATGTAAGAAATAGCTTGACCAACTGTAGCGATGTTTTCAGCTTGATCATCTGGAATTTGAATATCAAATTCTTTTTCGAATTCCATAATTAACTCAACTGTATCCAATGAGTCTGCCCCTAAATCATTAGTGAAGCTTGCTTCTGAAACTACTTCGTTTTCATCAACACCTAATTTGTCTACGATAATCGCTTTTACTCTTGATGCAATGTCTGACATAATCTTTAATTTTAAAGTTTTAATTAAGTCGCAAAAATAAAAAACTTTATTTTAAAACACACTTTTACATAAAAAATGTAAAATAAATTAATTTGTAAGTTCAATACAATATATCAATTAATATGCTTTTTTTTGCAATTATCATAATTCAACAACCAATAACTACTTGCAAATGAATAAAATAGTGGTTTTTGCTTCCGGTAGTGGATCAAATGCAGAAAACATAATTAAACACTTCAAAAACAACAATTTAACTACAGTTACTCACGTTTTTTGTAACAACCCTAATGCTTTCGTGATAAATAGAGCAAAAAAACTTGACATACCTGTATACGTTTTTAATAGCGAAGATTTTAAAGAAAAAAATGGGGTCCACAGCAAATTATTATCTATAAATCCTGATTTGATTGTGCTCGCTGGTTTTTTATGGAAATTCCCTAAGTACCTTGTATCAGTTTTTCATAATAAAATAATTAATATTCACCCCGCATTACTTCCCAGTTATGGAGGAAAAGGTATGTATGGGATGCATGTTCATAAAGCAGTAGTTGAAAACAAGGAAGAAAAGTCTGGCATTACCATTCATTATGTCAATGAATTTTACGATGAAGGGGGAATTATCAAACAATTTGATTGCAATATCGAGGCTACTGACTCTCCTGAGGATGTTGCAAATAAAATTCATAAATTAGAAATGACTTTTTTTCCAAAAGTCATCCAAAATTTAATTGAAAATAATGCCTAAAAAATATTATACTGTTTGGAAAGGAATTGTCCCTGGTGTATACGATAACTGGAAAGATTGTCATAAACAAACAGTTAATTTTAAAGGCGCTCTATACAAGTCTTTCCACTCTGAAAAAGAAGCTAAAAACGCCCTTAAGTTCAGTTACTCAGATTACCAGAATTCTAAAAATCAATCCATTCTACCTAAAGAAATTATCAGTAAGTCAATTGCTGTTGATGCAGCTTCAAGTGGGAATCCAGGAGTAATGGAATATCAGGGAGTAGACACCCTATCCAAAAAACTCTTATTCAAAAAAGGGCCATTTAAAAAAGGAACAAATAATATAGGAGAGTTTTTGGCTATAGTTCACGGACTTGCCTTTCTCAAAAAAAACAACTGTTCATACCCCATTTACTCAGATTCCTTAACTGCTATTAGTTGGGTGAAGAAAAAGAAATGTAATACCTCCCTAAAAAAAGACGATTCAACTGGAGAATTATTCATTTTAATAGGACGAGCAGAAGCTTGGTTAAAAAACAATTCATACCACAATAAAATTATTAAATGGGACACAAAAAAATGGGGCGAAATTCCGGCAGATTTTGGTAGGAAATAAATGGATTTTTAAAAAATTCCTATATAATTGATAACAATTATTTTGTGTAGATTTGCAGAAATTTTAATATCTGAAAATGAGTAAACTTTTGATTGTCGGGACAGTAGCTTTTGATGCCATCGAAACCCCGTTTGGAAAAACTGACAAAATACTAGGAGGTGCAGCCACATATATAGGACTAGCTGCTTCACATTTCAATGTAGATTCTGCTGTGATTTCTGTAGTAGGAGGAGATTTTCCAAAAAAACACCTCAACTTACTTAAAAATAAAAATATTGATGTCTCGGGTATTGAAATTGTAAAAGAAGGAAAAACATTTTTTTGGAGTGGAAAATATCATAATGACATGAACTCACGTGATACACTTTCTACAGAACTTAATGTTTTAGCAGACTTTAATCCTGTTGTGCCAGAAACATATAAAGATGCCGATATCGTTATGTTAGGTAATCTGCACCCTATTGTCCAGTTAAGTGTGCTTAATCAAATGGAATCCAAACCAAAACTTACCATTTTAGATACCATGAATTTTTGGATGGATAATACGCTTGAAGACTTGCTTAAGGTGATTGAAAAAGTTGATGTCATAACAATTAATGATGAAGAGGCAAGACAACTTACAGGAGAATACTCTCTTAGAAAAGCAGCAAAAAAAATTCATTCCATGGGGCCAAAGTATGTTGTAATTAAAAAGGGAGAACATGGTGCGCTAATTTTTAGTGGTTCGCAAGTATTTTATGCACCCGCCCTTCCTCTCGAAGAAGTTTTTGACCCAACAGGAGCAGGTGATACATTTGCTGGAGGTTTTGCTGGTTTTTTAGCCGCATCAAAAAACATTTCATTTGACAACATGAAAAATGCCGTTATTTATGGTTCAGCTTTAGCTTCTTTTTGTGTTGAAAAATTTGGAACTCAACGTATGGAAAATTTAACTAATACAGAAGTAAATGAGCGACTTAGTCAGTTTAAATCCCTCACACAATTTGATATTGAACTAACTCAATAATATATAAAAACTAAACACAACACACAACTAATATAATGAGTGACGCTATCAAACATGAATGTGGAATTGCACATATCAGATTATTAAAACCTTTAGAATATTACAAAGAAAAATACGGCACTGCTTTTTATGGAGTAAATAAAATGTATCTTCTTATGGAAAAGCAGCATAACAGAGGTCAAGATGGTGCTGGGCTAGCAAGTATTAAGTTAGATACTAGCCCTGGAAAAAGATACATAAGTCGTGTTAGGTCTAGTAAACCTCAACCAATTCAAGATATTTTTTCACAGATAAATAAAAGAATAAATAAAACTTTTGCAGAAAAACCTGAATTGAACGATAATGTTGCGCTTCAAAAAAAGCATATTCCATACATAGGTGAGGTATTCCTTGGACATGTTAGGTATGGTACTTTTGGTAAGAACAGTGTTGAAAGCGTTCATCCTTTTTTAAGACAAAATAACTGGATGCACAGAAATTTAATTCTTGCTGGGAACTTTAACATGACTAATGTAAAAGAGTTGTTCGATAATTTAATTGAATTAGGTCAGCACCCCAAAGATTACACAGATACCGTCACTATCATGGAAAAAATTGGACATTTCCTAGATGATGCTGTCAGTAAAATATATAAAAAACTAAAAAAAGAAGGCTATTCAAAGATTGAATGCTCACCTTTGATAGCTGAGCGCCTAAATTTAAAGAAAATCCTTAAAAAGTCCTCAAAAAACTGGGATGGAGGTTATGCAATGGCAGGAATGATTGGGCATGGTGATAGTTTTGTGCTTAGGGACCCTGCAGGCATAAGGCCTGCATTTTATTACAAAGATGATGAAGTAGTAGTTGTTGCCTCAGAAAGACCAGTAATTCAAACTGTTTTCAATGTAGACATTAACAATGTTAAAGAACTTGATCCCGGTCATGCAATTATAATTAAAAAATCAGGTCACGTTTCTTTTGAAAAAATTATTGAACCTACAGAAAGAAAGGCTTGTTCTTTTGAACGCATTTATTTCTCTCGTGGTGGTGATGCTGAAATATATAATGAAAGAAAAATGCTTGGTAAATTATTAATGCCAAATATTTTACAAGCTATTAATAATGACACTGCAAATACGGTTTTTTCATATATCCCCAACACTGCCGAAACATCTTTTTTCGGGATGATTGACTCTGTAGAAGAATTTTTAAATAAGAAAAAAACACAAACCATTCTTGAGGGTAAGAATAATTTATCTTCTGAGAAAGTTACAGAAATCCTATCTGAAAGACCAAGAATTGAGAAAATAGCTATTAAAGATGTAAAACTCAGAACATTTATAACTGAAGATAGCAGTAGGGATGATCTAGTAGCACATGTCTATGATGTCACATACGGGGTAATTAAATCATCAGACAATCTTGTTGTAATTGACGACAGTATTGTAAGAGGAACAACGCTCAAGAAAAGTATTATAAAAATGATGGACAGATTAAACCCAAAACAAATTATTGTTATTTCTTCTGCTCCTCAAATCAGGTATCCTGATTGCTATGGAATTGATATGGCTAATTTAGAAGATCTTATTGCATTTAGAGCACTTTTATCATTACTGAAAGAAAGCAACAAATACCAATTGATTGATGAAACTTATAAAAAATGTAAGAATCAAGAAGGTATTGATGACAGAAAAGTTGTTAATTATGTAAAAGAATTATATAATGAATTTTCTGCAGATGAAATCTCAGATAGAATAGGAGAATTGATCACAGATTCTTCTATAAATGCAAAAGTGAAAACTATATTTCAATCTATTGAAAACCTTCATAAGGCATGTCCTGATAACAAAGGGGATTGGTATTTTACTGGAAACTATCCAACACCTGGAGGCTACAAGGTTGTAAATAAGGCTTTTATAAACTTTTATGAAGGAAATAAAGAAAGAGCATATTAAAACCTATTAATAACCGTACTTAATCCTAAATAAATGTATTTCGTCTATTTTATAATTCATAATAGATTTATTCATATATATTAGCTTCACCATAACATAAGTAGGTTAAGTTCATGGTAGATTTGGGGCAAAAAGGTGAACTCTCGTTCACCTTTTTTTTATTAAAGGGGGGTATGTAAAAACATACCCCCCTTTAATAAAATTTAATTCTAAGAATTATTACTTAGCTTCTTCAAAACGTTTAGTAACTTCTCCCCAATTAATTACACTAAAAAAAGCATCAATATAATCTGGTCTTCTATTTTGATAATTTAAATAATATGCATGCTCCCATACATCTAATCCTAAAACTGGAGTGCCTCCACAACCAATTCCTGGCATTAAGGGATTATCTTGATTTGGAGTAGAACAAACTTCAAGTTTACCACCTGAATGAACACATAACCAAGCCCAACCAGACCCAAATTGCGTTGCAGCAGCTTTACTAAATTCGTTTTTAAAGTTTTCAAATGATCCAAAAGACGTATTGATAGCATCTTCTAATTCACCAGATAAAGATTGTTTATTGTTAGGATTCATTACCTCCCAAAAAAGACAATGATTATAATATCCGCCGCCATTATTTCTAACCGCATTATTATTTACATCTAAACCTTTTAAAATAGCGACGATGTCATAACCTTCTTGATCTGTTCCTGAAATTGCTGCATTCAATTTGTTAGTGTAACCATTATGATGTTTGGAGTAATGTATCTCCATTGTTCTCGCATCTATATGAGGCTCTAATGCATCATAAGCGTAATTCAATTGTGGTAATTCAAAAGCCATAAATTTAATTTTATTTATTAATACCAAAATTAAGTATAATAAGGATTAATAAAAAATAATATATTGTCACTAAGTATAGTTTAAATTAATTAAATGAAATCACAATCTTTTAAGATTTATAATGCTTCAGCTGGAAGTGGCAAAACATTCACTTTAGTTAAACAGTATTTAATAACACTCTTAAAATCTGATAAAAAAGGAAGCTTTAAAAAGTTACTTGCATTAACATTTACAAATAAAGCTGTAGGTGAAATGAAAGATCGTGTTATAAATACATTAAAAGGTATTGCTTTCCCTGAAAGATTTTATTGTGATCAAGCTATGGCTAATCAAATATGTGATGAACTAAATATATCTTCAAAATTACTTCAGAAAAAATCAAAACAACTTATCAATGAAATCAGTCATCATTACGCGGGGTTAACAATTTCAACTATTGATAAATTTAACTACTCGCTGATAAAAACTTTTTCAACTGATTTAAAATTGAATTCAAATTTTGAAGTAGAGTTAGATACTAATTATTTTTTAGATAAAACCATTGACCTTTTATTGCAAAAAACTGATGTGGATAAGAATCTCTCAAAAATTATAACTGATTATGTTTTACAAAAAATTGATGATGATAAAAGTTGGAATATAAATGATGATCTTAAAGAAATTGGTAAATTATTTTTAAATGAAAATCACTTAAAATACATTAATCTTCTTAATGATATTTCACTATCCGACTTTAAAGAGCTTCAAAATGAAATTGAAAAAAAAATGTATTTCGCTAGAAATGAACTTGTAATAAATTCAAAAAATATTTTAGATGAACTTGATGAAAAAAATGTTGATCCAAATTCATTTAGCTACAAAAATGTTCCTTCTTTTTTTAAAAATTGTATTGAAAGCCTTGATAAAATTAACACAGATCTTAAGTGGATTGTTAATATAGAAACCCAAGATCTTTACAAAAAAACAACTTCGCCAGATCAATCTAAGATTATTGATTTTTTAAAACCCAAAATTATAAAAGGTGTCTATGAGAATGTGACCCATATTAAAAATATAATTTTTTATAAAAATCTTTTAAAAAATTTAACCCCACTATCAGTAATTAATGAGTTAAAAAAATGCTTTGAGTTTCAAAAAACGACCGATAATAAACTTTTAATTTCTGAATTCAATACTCTCATTTCAAAGGAAATTAAAGATCAACCATCACCTTATATTTATGAAAGACTAGGTGAGAAATTCGATCATTTTTTTATTGATGAATTTCAAGACACTTCAGAAATGCAATGGGAAAATTTATCTCCTTTAATAGGAGATTCTCTCAGTTCTTATTCAGACACATCTGAAAGTTCTCTTTTACTGGTTGGTGATGCAAAACAAGCCATATACAGATGGCGTGGAGGTAAAGTTGAACAATTTATTAATTTAAGTAATAACATTAACTCCTTTTTTATTGATGCGGATGTTCAAATATTAAAAAGTAATTTTAGAAGTTTTAAAACTATTGTTGATTTTAATAATGCCTTTTTTAATTTAATTTCCAAAACCAGTTTAAAACTTGAAGCTTACCACAATCTTTACAATAACTCTTATCAGGTTCCATCAAACTTTCAAGAAGGGTACGTAGAATTAAATCTAATTGAAACCTCAAAAGAAAAAGATTATGATTCTTTTATTGTAAATAAGACCATAAACATCATTCAAGATTTAAAAATTAGAGGCTATAATTACAGTGACATTTGTATTATAACAAGAAAAAAAAATGAGGGTGTAAAACTGTCTGAGGGTTTGGTAGAAAAAAATATCCCAATTTCATCTTCTGAAACATTATTGTTGAAAAATGCTACTGAGATCTTAATTTTAATAGAAATCAAAAAAATCTTTTTAAACCCCAAATCTACTCACTGCAAGTTAAATCTTTTAGAACTAATCACTTGTTATAAAAACTTTAATAGTTTTCATAATCTTGTTACTGATTTGATTCATCTTGAAAATGAAGATTTCTTTATACAATTATCTCATTTTTTTAATGTTAATATTGATTATAATTCCTGTAAAAACCATTCCTTAACTCATTTAACTCAAACATTAATTTCTGTAATATCTGGATTTTCATTAAGCAACGCTTACATTCAGAAATATCTTGAACTTACATATACTTTTCAGTGCAATAAGGAAAATAATTTATTTAATTTTCTTGAATATTGGGAACTTAACGAAAATAAGCTATGCTTAACTGTCGAAGATGAAAACACCATTAAACTAATGACTATACACAAGTCAAAAGGCCTAGAGTTTCCAATAGTTATTTTTCCTTATGCAAATCAAAAAATCTATTTTCAAAAAAACCCCAAAATATGGTTTCCTACAAATAGTCTTTCTTCTAAAATAGATTACCTCTATGTAGATTTTAATAAGAGTATTAAAAACCATAACGACGAAGGTGAACAGATGTTTGAGCATAATCAACACCAACTTGAATTGGATGCTATCAATCTTTTGTACGTCACCTTAACTAGAGCAGAAAAAGAACTATACATAATTGGTGATTATCAAATAAATTCAAAAACAAATGAATTTAAAATAGATTCATACACAGGACTTTTTGCTAATTTTTTAAAAAGCCAAAACTTATGGACGGATGGTGTTGATTCATACTCATTAGGAACAAAAACTGAGAATATTATAAATAATGAAACTACTATTTCAACTTCAGTAAAAAACATTACGGAAAATGATTTTAATTTTAAATTAAATAAACCATTAACGCCAAATACTAATTGGGAATCAAAGACAAACATAAATTTAGAAATTGGTGTTTTACTTCATAATATAATGTCTTTGATTTATACGGTTGATGATATTAATACATCCTTATTACACTTTAAAAATGATATCTTAAACTTAAATCAAGAGATCTCATTCTTTAAGGATCGTGTAAAAAAAATTGTTTGCCATCCTGAATTAAATATCTTTTTTAATAATGAATTTAAGATTTTAAATGAAAAAGCAATCATAGATTCAGAGGGGAACACCCATATTCCAGATAAAATTGCTATTGGACCAAATCACAAGGTTTTAATAATAGACTACAAAACAGGGGAAGAGAAAATTGATCATAAAGATCAATTAATTAATTATGAGAAGCTATTAACAATTATGGGTTTTAAGGTAGAATTAAAGGTTTTGGTTTATGTAAGTAATGATATAAAAATCATCAAATTTTGATGATTTTTCCTTAATTTTTGCGCCAATATTTTGTTAATGCAGGTTCTAGGACTTACATTTGTTATTATTTAATACTAAAAACAAACTGATTAAAATGAAAAATCTTAACAGGTTACTATTAGCATTATTGCTTTGTGTTGGATTAACAACATACGCTCAGGATCAAAATAACCCTTGGTCTATTGGAGTTGGCATTAATGCTGTTGATTATTACCCCGTGGGTGAAACTGCACCTCAAGGCGAATTATTTGATGAATATTTTAATATTGGTGATCACTACAATATTTTACCTTCAGTATCTACATTATCTGTTGGGTATTATGTTGGTGATGGTTTCTCAATTGAGGCTGCTGGTTCTCTAAACAAAATCGACAAGTTTGGAGATGCTGAAGCGGATGACTTATCATACTATGCTCTTGACGGTATTATCAAATATAATTTCTTAGAAAATACTACTATTGATCCTTTCGTTGGTGTTGGTGGTGGATATACTTGGCTAGACCAAAATGGTGCTGGTACTTTAAACGGTACTCTTGGTATTAACTTCTGGGCTAATGACAATATAGGTCTTACTGTATCTTCTTCATACAAACATGATTTTGAAAATACTGTATCTACCCATTTTCAACACAGACTTGGTCTTACTATTAAATTTGGTGGAACAGATTCTGATGGAGATGGCATTTATGACAAACAAGAC
>ERZ802830.2108-NODE-2108-length-18296-cov-10.1909_pt1 | contig 18296 bp, 19 predicted proteins | sample MGYA00345654_ERZ802830 | MGnify/ENA primary metagenome ERZ802830 (study PRJEB30503, sample SAMEA104212375) | marine metagenome | biome: Westerlies Biome; feature: [SRF] surface water layer (ENVO:00010504) within the epipelagic zone...; material: water...
CACGGTGTCGGAGCACTCGGAAGTGAAGGTGCAGACGCTGCCGAATGGGTCTTGGTGGATTTTGACTCTGTGGTTCTTCACGTGATGCAACCACCCATTCGTGAATTTTATGACCTCGAACGCTTATGGGAGCGGCGTGGTCGTGATGCTGAAGAGGAAAGCGCGCATTAATGGCGGATGTCAGGTTGTTGGCTGTTGGGCAAAAAATGCCATCTTGGGTCCAGGATGGTTGTGCTGAGTATCTGCCTCGATTTCGTCATCAATTTCAATTGGTGGTCGAGGAGATCACCGCCTCTAAAAAAACTGGCGCCGACGCGCGAGAGGAGCACCGTCAGCGACTCTTTGATCGACTCAAAAGTCATGATTTTTTGATTCTTTTAGATGAACGAGGGCGATCATATTCCACGACTGAACTGGCCGATCAGCTGACCCAGTGGGAACTATCAGGCCGATCTTTGGTCTTTGCTATAGGCGGAGCCGATGGGTGGTGCGATGATGTGCGTGCTCGCGCAGACGTGCAGTGGAGTCTCTCGAACTTGGTCTTTCCGCATCCGCTTGCTCGAGTGATTGTCATCGAGCAGTTGTATCGAGCCGATAGTGTCCGCCAGGGACACCCTTATCACAGGAGTTAAGGTTGGAGCTTTCCACCGGTGTTCGTGAAAAACATTTGATTCAAAACCGGTTGATGGTGGCGGCAATCGGTGGCGCCTGTCTTTTGATCCTACTCGTGGTCCGTTTGATCTGGCTCCAGTTGATTGAAACCGAACGTTTCCAAACAGCCTCTGAGGCGAATCGACTGCAAACGCTTCCCGTCAGTCCCGCGCGCGGATTAATTGTGGACCGCAATGGACTGATTCTGGCTGAGAACCGCCCGAATCTTCAGCTGCTTCTGGTGCCGGAAGAAGTGGATGATATTGATGTGATGGTCTCAGAAGTGCGTTCACGCATCGAGTTTACAGATGGAGATGCCGAGCGGTTCGCCAAGAATCTGAAGTCACGGCGACGCCCGCGTGATCCAGTGGTTGTGAAAGACGATCTTTCAGAGTCTGAGGCGGCCTTGATTGCTGTTGATTTGTTTCAATTCCCTGGATTGCAGATTGAGGCAAGGCCAACACGGTTTTACCCCTACGGTGGGTTGACAGCTCACAGTTTGGGATACGTGGGCCGACTGTCGCTCAATGAATTACAAGCGATTGAAGAGAGTCGCTACGCCGGAACTGAGACCATTGGAAAGTCCGGGGTTGAAAAAGCTTACGAAGATGCATTGCTTGGGCAAGTGGGTGTCGAGCGTGTTGAAACGAGTGCCAGAGGTCAGATTATGCGATCGGTGGACAGAGATGAACCTGTTCCCGGTGCCGATATTCCATTGCATCTTGATATTGGTCTGACGGCGAAGCTGTATGAAGCCTTAGGTGATCGACGTGGAGCGATCGTTGCAATGGATCCTCAGACTGGCGGGATCCTTGGATTGGCTAGCGCGCCCACTTATGACGCCAATGCATTTATTGGTGGGATCAGTCAGGCGGAATATGCAACGCTTCAGGTCAACCAAGATACGCCGCTGTTTAATCGCGCGTTACGGGGGCAGTATCCGCCAGGATCAACCATTAAACCGATGCTGGGTCTTGTTGGCCTGCATTACGGTGCGGTGACATGGGAGAAAGAGATTTCTGACCGCGGCTTTTTCCAGCTATCGGGCGATGATCACAAATATCGCGATTGGAAAAGGTGGGGCCATGGCCGAGTCAATATCGAGAAAGCCGTGATCGAATCCTGTGATACGTATTTCTATGAAATGGCAGTTCGGCTGGGTGTAGACCAGATGTCTGAAGGCATGCGTTGGTTTGGTTTTGGTCGACGTCAGGGTCGCGATATTCAGGGAGATCTCCCGGGGATCCTGCCGAGTAGAGAATGGAAGCGGCAAGCGAGAAACCAGTCGTGGTATTTGGGTGAAACGGTGATTTCGGGGATTGGGCAGGGCTTTTGGGTCACGACACCCTTGCAATTAGCTGCTGCAACAACGGCGATGGCCCGCCGCGGCAATTTTATTGAACCCCATTTTTCCGTTCTTGAGGATGTTGATGCTGGCGCTCCGGTTCCCTTGGGAGACTCGATGGATTGGGAGCGGATGATTGACGCGATGGAAGATGTGCTGCACGGCGAGCGCGGTACGGCTCGAGGCGCTGCTCGAGGGCTGAATTATCGGATCGCCGGAAAAACGGGAACTGTCCAAGTTGTCGGTATTGCTCAGGAAGAGGAATATGAAGAAGAAGAAATCGATGAGCGCCTGAGAGATCATGCGCTGTTTGTCGGGCTTGCCCCTGCCGATTCACCCAGCATCGTCCTTGCATTGGTCATTGAAAATGGTGGCTCCGGCGGGACCACGGCCGCTCCTGTTGCCAGACAGATCTTCGATTATTGGATGCTGGAGCGTAATGAAGGTGCGCTCGCTCCGGATGAGACTTATGTGTCGATAATGAATCAACAAGTGCTCGGGTATGGCAATGCTGACAGCAACTGATATCGGTCAGATCGAATCCTTTCGACCCAAACGATTTGCCCAACGGTATGGTGTCGATCCGTTGTTGACTCTGTTTATCTTGGTGACCGCCTTGTATGGGCTGATCATTTTATATTCTGCGTCTGGGCAAAGTCTTTCGATGGTGATTCGGCAAGGAGCCCATGTGGTTGTCGGCTTGGGTGTGATGGCAATTATATCGCAGGTCAGGCGCGACATTATCGTGCACGCCACGCCGTTTATTTTTGCATTTGCGATCTTTCTACTGATTGCTGTTTTAGTGATGGGTGTCGGAGCCAAGGGTGCTCAGCGATGGCTCGATCTACCGGGTCTTCCCCGATTCCAGCCTTCAGAACTCATGAAGTTGGCGTTACCAGCAATGGTGACTTGGTGGCTAACTCGACGTCGGTTGCCTCCCACAATCTCTCAACTAGCCATTGCTGCACTCTTAATCGTGATTCCGGTTGCACTCATTGCCAAACAGCCTGACTTGGGAACCAGCATCATCATTGCGGGATCTGGCTTTTTTGTGATTTTTCTGGCGGGGATTTCTTGGCGCCTGTTGGCGATTTTGGGCGGTCTTGGTGTTGCCTCACTTCCCGTTCTTTGGATGGTGATGCGCGACTATCAGAGAACGCGAGTACTGACATTACTCGATCCGCAGAGTGACCCCTTGGGAGCTGGTTGGAATACCATTCAGGCAATGACCGCACTCGGGTCTGGAGGCATGTTTGGTAAGGGCTATGCTGCAGGAACGCAGGCGCAACTCAAGTTTTTGCCGGAATCACACACGGACTTCATCGTGGCGGTGATCGGTGAAGAGATGGGATTTGTGGGCATTAGTCTCTTGTTGATTCTCTATGCTCTGATCCTTGGACGGTGTTTGGTGTTGACGATGCGCGCACAAGGACATTTTGGTCGCTTATTATCAGGGTCTGTGACGCTGACATTTTTTGTGTATGTGTTTGTGAATTTGGGAATGGTTAGTGGAGTTTTACCTGTGGTAGGTGTGCCCTTGCCTTTAATTAGTTATGGTGGAACCTCAATTGTTTCGTTGTTGATTGGATTTGGTTTAATTATGGCGATGCAACGAACCAACCGTGTGCTTTCAGGGGAGTCATGATGCGTATTGTTCAAACCATTGCTGTTGCCTTGGGTCTTTTGGGGGCAACTGTCTCAACAGCGCAGGCGAATTATGCTGAACGTGCTGAAGTCAAAGCGATGGCTGATCGTTTGGCGGCGAAAGGCTTAGATCGGGATGATGTACTGTCAGTGATGTCTCAAGCGAAGCGTTTGGATTCTGTGATTAACGCCATGAATCGACCCGCGGAAAAGAAAGAATGGAAAGATTATCGGCCGATTTTCTTAAAATCCGCTCGTGTCACAGCAGCGCGTCGATTCTATGAGACCCACCAAGAGACGTTAATCCGCGCGGAGAGAGAGCTCGGAGTTCCGGTCGAAGTGATCCTTGCGATTATTGGAGTGGAGACCTACTACGGAAAAAACAAAGGCAGCTTTCGGGCACTGGATGCCTTAGCGACGCTTGGACTTGATTATCCGAAGCGCGCGAAGTTTTTCTTAGGAGAACTTGAGTCTCTATTTTTGCTTGGTCAAGAGGAAAACTTAAAGCCAACTGAGTTAAAAGGATCCTATGCGGGAGCCATGGGTTTTGGTCAGTTTATCCCATCCAGTTATCTCGCGTATGCGATCGATTTTGATAACGACGGTCGTCGTGATTTGATCAATAATCCCATCGACGCGATCGGATCGGTCGCCAATTATCTGGCCGAACATGGCTGGGACAACACCTATGGGATCGCTGCCCCTGTCGGCAATGCTGCATCCCTTGTTGAGCGGATGGAGTCGCGAATTGAAGTCAAAGAGACCGGGCAGGAATTGACCTCGAAAGGTGTTTCGGGAATACCGGCCAATTGGGCTAGTTTGCCCTTGGATGTACTCGGATTGCATGGCGCAAATGGGGATGAGTACTGGGCTGTCACAAAGAATTTCTACGTCATCACACGATATAACCGATCACCCTTATATGCCATGGCAGTGACTCAATTGTCTGAAGAAATCGCGCAGGAGTTGTCTTTGTGATTCGGCTGTTTCTTCTCTTTCCGCTGCTCATCGCGTCTGGCTGTGCTTCCGTCCAACAGTGGATCGGTGCTGATGCATCGGTTGATGAAGTGGCGTCGACGTCAGAGGAGGTGCCCGATGGACCTCCTCTGATTGCATCCATTGATGTGGCATCGATCCCAGAGCCGAAAGCGCAACCTGAACCCTTGGCTCAATATGGAAATCCTGAGAGCTATGAAGTGGATGGTGTGACTTATCGAGTCGAGCCGGTCGGAGCGGGATTTACAGAGCTTGGTACAGCGAGTTGGTATGGCCGGAAATTTCATGGGCAATTGACGTCATCAGGTGAGCCATTTGACATGTTCCAATTTACGGCTGCCCACAAAACCATGCCGATCCCAGCTTGGATTCGGGTGACCAACGTCGAGAACGACCAGTCCTTAGTTGTTCGAGTGAACGATCGTGGACCGTTCAAAGAGGATCGCGTTCTTGATCTATCATGGGCGGCAGCGGAACGCTTGGGGTTTGCCGATCAAGGAACCGCCAAGGTTCGTTATGAAGTCTTGACGGTCCCAACCTCAGATGCAGCCTTGATTGCAAATCCACTCGCGAAGCCAGCTCAGGCGATCTTTCAGGTGACTGCTGTCTCAACAGAGATTCAAGCACAGAAAGTTGCGGAACAAATTCGTCTTGCGGTACCGGAAGACCAGGCTACGGTTCGGGTTGAATCCAATGGCACTGGATTGTTCCGAGTCCAGGTCTTGCCGATCACCGATTTAGGAATTGAGCGTGCGATCTATGAGCAACTGGTTGCTCTGGGTTGGTCGCCGCAGCGACTGATTGCAAAATAAAGAGTGAAAACAAGGAGAGTAGAGTGCGTCTAGTTTGGATCGCCTTGACATGTCTGTTCAGTATGGCCAGCGCAGCCAACGTGCCGTTAACTGAGGCGTTGGGCAATGGGCCACCGATCCCGGCCGCCCCTAAACTTCAGGCCTCAGGCTATTTGTTGGTCGATGCCACCAATGGCGAAATCCTCGTAGAACATAATGCAGAAGAACCCTTGCCCCCTGCCTCTCTGACCAAAATGATGACGGCTTATATCGCTGAGCGCGAGATTACCGAAGGCCGCATATCTTTTGATGATCAAGTCCCTGTCAGCGTCAAAGCATGGAAGACTGGCGGTTCGCGGATGTTTATTCGTGAGGGGACTGAGGTTCGATTGGAAGATTTGCTGCGTGGCATCATCATTCAGTCAGGGAATGATGCCAGTGTGGCGGTCGCTGAATATATTGCCGGATCTGAAGACGTGTTTGCCGATGTGATGAATCAAACCGCAATCAGTCTCGGAATGACCAATACGCAATTTAAAAACGCCACAGGCCTGCCACAAGAAGGCCATTACACCACGGCTAAAGATTTGAGTATTTTGGCAGCTCGAATCATTCAAGACTTCCCAGATACCTATCCCATCTATGAAGAAAAAAACTTTACCTATAACGGCATTAAGCAGGCGAATAGAAACAGCCTACTGTTCCGAGATCCGACTGTTGATGGTTTAAAAACCGGACATACAGAGGAGGCCGGTTATTGTCTGGTTGCGAGCGCTGAGCGCGATGGCTTTCGTCTGATCTCGGTGGTGATGGGTACAGCCAGTGAAAAAGCGCGAGAACAAGAAACCACCAAATTGCTGCAATATGGCTTTCGTTATTTCAGTGGGAAAACCGTGTTTGCCGCAGGCGAGCCGCTTCCAGAGAGTGCACGCAAAGTATGGTTTGGCGAAATGGAGTCGGTCGATCTGGCTCCGACAGAGCCGTTGTATGTCACGTTGCCACTGGGCCGTGAGTCAGCCATTCAGGCGACCTTGGATGCGCCCGATACCTTGGATGCTCCTTTAGAGGCTGGTGCCGTCGTTGGGACGGTGAAGATTATGCTGGGTGAGCGAGTCCTTGCGGAGTCTCCAGTTGCGGTGGCTGAAGCTGTTCCTGAAGGTGGTCTGTTCAAGCGTTTAATGGACTTCGTGCTGAGACTTTTTGCGTGAGATGGTGCTGCCTCAATGGATCCTTAATGCCGCTTGATCAGGCGGCGATTTCGCCGATGGACCGTGGATTTTTATTTGGCGATGGGGTGTACGAAGTGATGGCTCGTGTCGACGGTCGAGTCCGTGCCAAATCCTTGCACCAGCAGCGTCTTGCTGCGAGCCTCGCATCGATCCAACTCGATGTCTCTGTTGAGCAGATATTTCACGATGTTGATCGTTTAATTGAGAAAGCGAATCTGGAATCAGCCAAGATTTACGTGCAGGTCACTCGGGGTGCAGCCGCCGTTCGCGATCATGCATTTCCTGTCGATGTGGCTCCGACTGTCTTTTTGACAATCAGTGAATTCAAAGTGACAACCTACGGAGGCTGTACAGCAATTGTCCGACCAGACATCCGCTGGCGTCGTAATTCGATTAAATCGGTATCACTGCTGGGTAACGTGCTGTTGATGCAAGAAGCGAAAGCATCCGGTGCGCAAGAATCTATTCTGTTTCGGGATGAGTACGTCACTGAAGCCTCGACATCCAATGTCTTTGTGATTCGCGGTACTACGCTTGTGACACCACCATTAAGTGATCTGATACTCCCTGGGATTACCCGGCATTTGGTTCTTGAGATGGCTGAAGCGCTTGGTATTACAGTGATCGAACAGAATGTGCGAGTCGACAGCTTAGCGGATGCAGATGGAATATTTGTTTCCAGCTCAACTCGCGGGTTGATGCCAATCACTGAGCTCAGTCCGGGTGGCATCGTCGGTCATGGACAACTGACAGATACGTTCTTGGTATTACAATCTGCGTACGACGAGAGACTGCGGCATCATGACTAGTGGTGATCAACCTGAAAAACCCGTTATTGAATTCACGTGTCATGGCTATCACGGGTCAGTAGTTGCTGATACAGAGGGGCATCATGACTAGTGGTGATCACCCCGAAAAACCCGTCATTGAATTCCCGTGTCATGGCTATCACGTGTCAGTGGTTGCTGATACAGAGGATGGATTTGTCACGATTCTTGAAGAGATCATCGCGCGGCATTGTCAGGGTTATGATGCTGAGGGATTGCGGGTGACGGCCAGCAAAAATGGAAAATATCAGAGCTTTCGGTTCTCGATTACGGCAGAAAGTGAAGAGCAATTAAAAGCGCTACACGCTGATTTCAAAGCAACCGGTCGGGTCCACATGGTGCTCTAATGACCGAGGTGACCATCCTCGATCGCGGGACTGAGCCCTATGCACACACGCATCGGGAAATGCAGGCCAACATCGAACAACTCAAGCAAGGCGAGCGTGCGGAAATCTGGTTGGTGCAGCATCCTCCAGTCTTCACCCAAGGACAAGCGGGAAAAGCTGAGCACATTCTCAATCCGGGCGACATCCCAGTGATCCAATCCGATCGAGGAGGCCAGGTCACCTACCATGGCCCTGGTCAAGTGATTTTGTATACATTGATCCCGTTGAAGCATTTTGCCTTGAACGTGCGTTCGCTGGTGACGCTCCTTGAGAACCTGGTGATTCATCGATTACACCGAGATGGCGTTTCAGCTTGCGCGCGTACTGATGCGCCTGGCGTTTACGTAGATCATCAAAAAATTGCCAGTTTGGGTTTACGAATCCGGCATGGCGTGTCCTACCATGGATTAGCCGTTAACGTATCGATGGATCTCGAGCCATTTTCACGTATCAATCCCTGCGGATACGAAGGTCTTCAGGTCACACAGTGGTCTGATTGGGTTCAAGAGGCGTCGCCGGCGCAAGTGGCTGATGAGTTGAGTCGAGACTTCAAGGATCAGTTGCTTGATCTAGCGCGTCATCGGGTGGCCAGCGAGACCCAGTAAAATATCTTTGAGAATGGACCAAGCAGGTTCTTGAGTGGCGCCTTTAATGGTTCGATCCGCATCATGACAGAGCGTGAGTAGTTTGCGAAGTTGGATCAGACTCAGACGATTCACTGCACCACGGACCAGGCCTTCACGTGAACGCCAGATCCGGAGCGAACTGATCGCCTGGTTCACCGGCTCGCCTTGATCCATTCGATAGCGAATTTGCAACAAAAGGTCGAGCTCACGAGAGATGGCCCATAATGCGGTCATCGCTTCGACGCCCTCGGCCTTGAGCAAATCGGTCATTCGGTTCAGTGCCACCAGATCGGCTTTTAAGGCGAGATCCACCAGGTCATAAACGGTGTGCCGCGCGCTTTGAGTGAGCACATCGAGCACTTGCTCCAATGAGAGAACTGGCCCCTGGATTAAGTCCGGTTGAATCAGTTTGAGTCTTTCGATCACTTGTCCGGCCGCTAAGAGGTTACCCTCGGTATGCACTTGAACCGCAGATTTTGCCTCTGCATCCATCATGATTTGTTGTGATTTGAGTTCTCGCTCAAGCCATTGGCCGAATTGATAGGAGGGAATCGAAGCGGCATCAATGACCCCAGTTGACCGATCCAGTGTTTGATACCAGCTTGCTGAAGTTTCAGTTTTGGTGAGCTTCGGTCCACTGATCAACAGCCGTTTGTCCTCGGGTGGGTTTTGCACCCACTGATCCACTGCTTCTCGGAGTGACTTATCGAGTGTGGTTTTGCTTAGGCGCAATTCAACAAGAGTTTTGTCTGCAAACAGCGACAGTGCATCTAATTCACTGAGAACTCGCGGCGCAATCTCGGGTTCTGTTTGGTCAAGCACCAACCGTTCGGTAAATCCTTGATCCTTTCCAGCCGTTCTCCACAGATCACCAATCCTCGTGATAAAAAATGCTTCATCACCGATCAGTGCGGCGACCTGAGGTAATGCGGAACGCCATTGATGGCCATCAAATTCAGCAGCTTTGATGGCCATGATTTAGTTGGCCTGCGAGGATTGAGTTTGCTTTAGCGCTTGTTCATAGCGCACGCGGATTGAGGGGACAATCTGGCGCAGTAGATCACTCTCGAGACTGCGCTTTAATTGCTCAACCCGCTGATCTTCCGCTGACGTGTCTGCGCCACCATCGACGTAGATGAGTGTTGCGCGAACAGTGGTTTCTGGGATGAGAAGAATCAGATCGTTACCGGTGAGGCTGTAACTCATCTGCAGAGCAAGCTCTGTTTGATCACCGCCTGACACAGGGCCAAGTACTCGGCTTGAGAGCGTCGGCAGAGTCACTTTGAGTAACGGTGCTGAACCGCTAGTGACAACATCTGTGCCTTGATCGTTGAGTTGACGCGTGATGTTTTGCACGATCCGTGAATAGGGATCTGATGACTGGATCCGCAATCTGTCGGGAAGCTGCCCTTGGGGTGTCCCTGTCCCACGTAACCGGAACCCACATCCGCTGAGGAGGCCAGCTGCTGTGAGCGTTAACAATGCGCGTCGGTTGATCATACTGGTGCCACCACTAAATTGACGAGTTTTTGAGGAACAACAATCGCTTTCTTTTCGACCATCCCTTCGAGGAACTTCGCGACTTGTGGTTCGTCCCGAGCCATGGTCAGAATAGTTGCCTGATCTGCATCACTCGGTACCTCGATGCGACCACGGAGTTTTCCGTTGACCTGGACCACCAACGTCAGTGTATTCCGAGTTAATGCATCTTCGCGAACTTTTGGCCAAGGAACGTCCATCAAGGAGTTCTGATGACCAAGACCCGACCACAGATGTTCGGTGATATGCGGTGTGATTGGTGACAATAAAATGACAATAGCTTCGACGGCTTCCGAACGCACTGCCCGATCAGCATCACTTATGGCATCGAATTTCATGACGCTATTGGTCAGTTCCATGATGGAGGCAATTGCTGTGTTGAAATGATATCGTCGGCCGATGTCATCAGAGACTTTGGCGATCGTTTCGTGAAGCTTTCGATACACATCACGAGCCTCGTCTGACAAACCGTCAAGATCAACTGGTTCGTTTGAGACGTGGTGACCCTGGTTGAGATGTTCGGTCACTAAGGTGTGAATCCGTTTTAAGAACCGATGCGCGCCGGCCACACCATCATCGGACCATTCCAACGAAAGCTCAGGGGGTGCGGCAAACATCGTAAACAGGCGAACCGTATCGGCTCCGTATTGATCGATCAGCTCTTGTGGATCAACGGTATTGCCCTTGGATTTGGACATTTTCGACCCGTCTTTTAAAACCATTCCTTGAGTGAGCAATTTCTTAAAGGGTTCGTCGCTGTTGACTAAACCAAGGTCACGCAACACTTTATGGAAAAACCGTGCGTATAAAAGATGTAAAATCGCATGTTCAATTCCACCAATATACAAATCGACCGGTAGCCAGTGGTTGGCATGGGCATCGAGCATGGCGTCATCGGAGAACGCGCTAGCAAAGCGCGCGTAGTACCAACTGGATTCCATGAAGGTATCAAAGGTATCCGTCTCTCGTTTTGCTGGGCGTCCGGTGTCGGGATCAATGGTCTCAACAAAATCACTGCGTGTGGCGAGTGGGCTTCCAGAGCCATCGACGACAACGTCTTCTGGTAATGTCACCGGTAAGTCTTCGTCGCGGACGGTTTTCAATCCTTCGTCGGTATGGATCACCGGAATGGGGCAGCCCCAATAGCGTTGACGGCCCACTCCCCAATCACGAAGCCGATAATTGGTTGTGACACGTCCGATTCCCATTTCTTCGAGCGCCTCAGCAACAGCGTTGAAGGCATCAGCGAAGGGTAGGCCATCAAACCGTCCCGAGTGGATGGTGACGCCGGTTTTCTCACACCATGCTTTTTCACTGAGATCGTATTCTGGATCATCATGCAGTGGCTGAATGACAGGTTTGATTGGAAGTCCGTATTGCGTGGCAAATTCCCAATCTCGTTGGTCGTGCCCTGGAACGGCCATGACAGCCCCTGAGCCATACTCCATCAACACAAAGTTGGCGATCCAAATCGGAATTTCTTCACCGGTGAATGGGTGAATGACGAACTGCCCAGTGGCCATGCCGCGCTTGGGTGCTTGTGCAAGATCGGCTTCAGTGACCGACATGCGCGCACACTCTTCAATAAAGGCCTGAATCTCGGAATTCGTTGAAGCGGCTTGCGTGGCGATTGGATGTTGTGCAGCGACAGCCACATAGGTAATGCCCATGATGGTGTCCGGTCGGGTGGTATAGACCTCCAGACGCTCCTCAGATCCTTTGCGCTCAAAACTAAACTCAACCCCTTGGCTTCGACCAATCCAGTTCTTCTGCATCGTTTTGACTTGCTCAGGCCAGTCAACAGCGTCCAAATCATCCAACAACTCATCCGCATAATCGGTGATGCGAATAAACCATTGATCGATTTCACGTTGTTCGACAAGTGCCCCCGAGCGCCAGCCGCGACCATCGATGACTTGCTCGTTGGCAAGGACGGTTTGATCGACAGGGTCCCAGTTGACTCGAGCTTTTTTTCGATAGGCCAATCCTTTGTCGACCATTCGTGTAAACAACCACTGCTCCCAGCGATAATAATCCGGTGTGCAGGTTGCCAGTTCGCGATCCCAGTCGTAACCAAAGCCCAGGCGCTTCAATTGGCTGCGCATGTGATCAATATTGTCGTAGGTCCAGGCGGCCGGTGGTCGCTGGTTTTTAATGGCTGCGTTTTCGGCAGGCATCCCAAAGGCATCCCAACCCATGGGTTGTAGCACGTTATACCCCTTCATGGTCATGAATCGACTGATGACATCACCGATGGTGTAATTCCGGACATGCCCCATGTGCAACTTGCCAGACGGATAGGGGAACATGCAGAGACAGTAGAATTTTGGTTGATCAGGATCTTCGATCGTTTTGAATGTCTGTTCTGAGTCCCAGTACTGCTGGATTTCCGGTTCAATAACCTGAGGTTGGTAATCGCGCTCCATGAGCTCTAGATAGTCCTTGAGGTGAAAAGGCTAAAGGATAGCGTTTCGTCCTGTCGACTGTAAGGCGTTTTGTGAAAAAACTGCCCTATTTCGGCATTGACGCCTCGTTTCGCCGAGTGAGGGTCAAGATGAGGATCAGTAGGATAATGAGCGGTGCTTCCCCAGCTTGAGAGTATGGCGTCACGGTGCGCGCGGGGATGACTGTGTGCGTGAGCACGGCCGGCTCAAATCGGGGCAATACTTTGTCAACCTGTCCGCGTGCATTGATAAAAGCTGTCAGCCCATCATTGGTTGCGCGAACCACGGGCTTGCCAAGTTCTCTCGCGCGAATTTGAGCAATCTGAAGGTGTTGATCTGGCCCGAGGGAGTCGCCAAACCAGGTGTCATTAGAGACTGTCAAAATCACATTGGCGTCGGCGGCAAGCTCGCGCGTTTGTCCTGTGTAGGCAATTTCATAACAAATGAGCGGTGCGAACCGCAGTGGTCCATGCGTCAGTAAGTCGCGTTCAGGCCCAGCAACAATCGCCGACATTGGTAGATCAAAAAAGGCAATGAGTCCACGCAGTAATGATTCGAGTGGGACATATTCACCAAAGGGAACCAGTCGTGTTTTATCGTAACTGCCTTGCCCAATCCCGAGCGTAATTAAGCGGTTAGTATATCGACCCTGAGTTTGGCCAAGAACGCCGGTGATGAGGGTTTGTTCGTTCGATTGCAATAAAAGATCCAGGTCAGGGAGTGTCGGATTGACCTGTGACTCAGTCATCGGAAGAGCGGTCTCCGGCCAGATGATGATGGCAACATCGCCTGGTAGTCCCTGGGTGACATGGCGGTTCACAATCTGACTCCGAAATTCAGGCTTCCATTTCTCCGATTGCCGGATGACAGGCTGCCAGAGCGCGATTTGCGTCGCCTTGCTTGAGTCATGGCTCGGTTCAAACTGCGCGTCTAGAGCGAAACCTGTCGATAGAATCACGATAGGGAGTAATAACGGAGTCGCTTGCCGCTGGATCACACTCGCTAACAGTCCGCCAGCAGTTAGAGCGATCAGCGCACTTGTGCCGAAGACTCCTATCCATGACAAATAGCCTTCGAAGGGGGTATCAAGTGCGGTATAGCCGAACAATAGCCAAGGAAACCCCGTCAAAAACCAACTTCTGAATGCTTCCATTGTGACCCAGCACGCGGTGAGTAAGCAGGCTTGACCCAGTGTGGTGGACCAACGCTTCGACCAACTGGCATAACCCAAGGATGCAAGCCCCGGAAATACGGCAAGCCCTGAGGCAAAGAGGGAGGTCATCGCAAACGCCAAGGGTATTGAGGCGCCACCGTGCTCTGTCATGCTCACCGATACCCAGGAAACACCTGATCCGAAAAAGCCAAGGCCATAGATCCATCCGATCAGAAACCCAGGGTGTTTGATGGTCAACCACATCCAGAGTGCAAGGCTGATGAGACTTGCCCACCACAGATTGAACGGAGAAAAGGCGAGGGTGCCTAGGATGCCGGCACCGAGTGCAAGCAGGGACTTAACCCGAATGTTGGGACCCATGCGGCCGGACTTCGAGTAAGCGGATGCGGCGACTGTCTGCGTTTAAGATGACAAAGTCCAGGTGCCCAAGGGTTGTTGTCTCCCCGCGCGCGGGTAAATGTCCAAACGCATGGGTGACGAGACCGCCGATGGTATCGAATTCATCATCTGAGAACTGGGTACCGAATTCTTCATTGAAGTCTTCGATTTCAGTCATGGCTTTGACCAGGCTGGCTCCATTGGCTTGATGTCGGATGTTTAGATCTTCCTCATGATCATGTTCATCCTCAATCTCACCCACAATCTGCTCAAGCACATCCTCAATCGTCACTAGGCCTGCGACATCACCATATTCATCAATGACGACAGCCATGTGTGCTCGGTTGTCGCGAAATTCTTTCAGTAATTGATCGAGCCGTTTGCTCTCAGGAACTCGTCGAACTGGTCGAGCCACTTCTTTGATTTCGAATCGCTCGAGATCTTGACTGATTAAAAAGGACAACAAGTCTTTCGCCAATAAGATCCCGATCACTTCGCTTGGCTGCTCGCCGAGGACTGGGAATCGGGAGTGCGCAGATTCGATAATCCGAGGCAGGAATTCTTCGGGCCGTTCATCCGCTCGAATCGCGATCATCTGCGTTCGGGGAATCATCACTTCCCGAACTTGCATGTCGCTGACGGCCAGTGCACCTTCGAGAATGGCTAAGGTTTCTTGGTTGAATAAGCCGCGTTCTTTTGCATCGCGCAGCTCGTCAATCAGCTCGGGTTTATTTTCAGCTTCACCAGAGATGACGCTGGCCAAACGATTGAACCAGGATCGTGAATCCTGGTTCTCGGGACTTCGTCCGTCGTTCATGTGTCTTTCAGTTCCTGACTCAGATAAGGGTTAGGATAGCCGAGATTGTTCAGAATGCCGATTTCTTTAGCTTCCATGGCTTCGGCATCCTGATCGTTATCATGATCATAGCCTAATAAATGAAAACATCCGTGAATCACCATGTGGGCAAGATGATGCTCAATCGACTTGCTCTGTTCCTTTGCTTCGCGGACAACGACAGGCCAACAAATGGCAATATCTCCCAATAAGACGGGTCCTTCGGGGATGGTGATCTCGGCGGGAAATGACAACACATTGGTCGGATTGTCTTTGCCTCGATAGGTGCGGTTCAGTGTTTGACTTTCATTGGCATCGACAACACGAATCGCGACTTCAATGTCGCTTTGTCGCTCTGCTTTCAACAGGGTTTCGCACCAATGGATCACTGTATCAGGAGCAACAGGACAATGGCCTGTTGCATCATCGAACTCAATGATCATCTTGCGCCCGGTCATAGGCATCAACGATTCGCCCAACCAACGGATGTCGAACTACATCTTTGTAATTAAATCGAGTCATCGAGATACCGCGTACCGAATCCAGGACGCGACAGGCATGGGTGAGGCCTGAGTCGGATTTTCTTGGGAGATCGATTTGGCTCGGATCACCAGTGATGACTGCTGTGGATCCAAACCCTAATCGCGTCAAGAACATTTTCATTTGTTCTCGGGTCGTGTTTTGACTTTCATCCAAGATAATAAAACTGTGGTTCAGGGTTCGACCGCGCATGTAGGCCAAAGGCGCAATTTCAATGACTTGACGCTCGAGTAATTTGGTCACTTTATCAAATCCGAGCATTTCATAGAGTGCGTCGTACAGCGGTCGGAGATAAGGATCAATTTTCTGTGCAAGATCGCCTGGTAAAAAGCCAAGGCGTTCACCTGCCTCAACAGCAGGTCGCACTAGGATGATACGTTCCACCTGATCACGACGCAGAGCATCGACCGCACAGGCGACAGCTAGCCAGGTCTTTCCGGTACCAGCAGGGCCAATTCCGAAATTCACATCATGGGCGGCGATGGCGTTGATGTACCCCAGTTGGTTTTGTCCACGAGGTTTAATTTTGAGCTTTGGGGTATCAATCACAACCAAAGCCTGCGCATCTTCTTGGTAGGTCGAGGCTTCTTGCAGATGTAAATGGACGGTGTCATCGGTCAGTTCGGAATCGCGTGTCTCTCGGTACAACTGATCCAGTAAACGGACGCAGGCTTTTGTCGCATCGCCTTCGCCTTCGATTTCAAACTGATTACCCCGATTTCTAATCGTCACTGGTAAGCGAGATTCAATCAGTCGAAGGTGGTTGTCTTGTCGACCGCAAAGCGACGCCAGTCGCCGTGCATCATTTGGTTCTAGGACAAATTGTCGAACATCCACTACCAAGGAGCCTTTGAGGTGATCTGGCCTCGCAATGAGTTGGAATAGGCCTCAACGATTTCACATTCCACAAAACGTCCGATCAGGTCCGATTGATCGGAACGGAAATTCACCACCCGATTGTTTTCGGTTCGACCAGACAGTTCACCGGGGTCTTTCTTGGAGGGCCCTGTCACCAAAACCGACTGGGTAGTTCCAACCATTGCCCGGCTAATCGCCTGCGCATTCTGCGAAATTCGCGCCTGAAGGACCGCGAGACGCGCTTTTTTAGTTGCCTGGTCAGTATCATCAGTTAAGTCAGTGGCAGGTGTGCCCGGGCGTGCTGAGTAAATGAAGCTGAAACTGACGTCAAAGCCGACTGACTCAATCAACTCCATCGTCTTTTCGAAATCTTGGTCAGTTTCGCCGGGGAAGCCGATGATGAAATCAGACGACAGACTGATTCCAGGGCGCGCTTCTTTGATTTTTCGCATTTTAGCTTTGTATTCAAGTGCGGTATGGCCACGCTTCATCGCGGCTAAAATTCGATCAGATCCTGACTGAACAGGGAGGTGGAGATGACTCACAAGCTTCGGCACGTCTCTGAAACACTCGATTAATGCGTCTGAAAATTCAACAGGGTGGCTAGTGGTAAAACGAATCCGCTCCACCTCCGGAATTTCGGCAACAATGCGAATCAGATCGGCGAGATCAGCGATGTCGTCGCCCTCAGCCTCACCGCGGTAGGCGTTGACGTTTTGTCCCAGTAAATGGATTTCGCGAGCCCCTTGGTCGACGTTCGCTAGGACTTCTTGCAACACGTGATCGAGTGGTCGACTGATTTCTTCGCCACGAGTGTATGGGACGACACAAAATGTGCAGTACTTGCTACAGCCTTCCATGATGCTGACATAGGCACTTGGTCCTTCAAGCTTTGGTTCGGGTAATCGATCAAATTTCTCAATTTCCGGAAAGCTGATATCGACTTGGGCGTCACCACTATTCCGTCGAGCTTCCAGCATATCGGGAAGGCGATGCAGAGTCTGAGGTCCGAAAACTAAATCGACAAAGGGTGCGCGTTGCCGAATGGCATCACCTTCCTGTGAGGCAACACAACCGCCGACGCCAATAATTAGATTAGGGTTTGACTCCTTCAGCGCTTTGTATCGACCAAGCTCTGAGAACACCTTTTCTTGGGCTTTCTCGCGAATCGAGCACGTGTTAATCAGGATGACTTCAGCATCATTCGGGGTCTCTGTGATGGTCAACTCATGGCTGTCTTTCAATAGATCAGCCATGCGATCCGAATCGTATTCGTTCATCTGACACCCATGGGTCTTGATGAAGAGTTTTGCGGTCATCCCATCTCCTTTTGTGTGGGCGCGCGAGTATAGTCCGAAGTGCTTGAAATTGCACGAGTGTCCTTGACGAGAGAGGCAAACATAGACAGACTACGCGCCCCGTAATCGAGGATCACAATGGCTAAAACACCCGACCCCACTTTCCGTGTTCAGTTTGTCAGCCAAGACAAGTCGTGTCTGGGCGCGCGAGTATAGTCCGAAGTGTTTGAAATTGCACGAGTGTTCTTGACGAGAGAGGCAAACATAGACAGACTACGCGCCCCGTAATCGAGGATCACGATGGCTAAAACACCCGACCCCACTTTCCGTGTTCAGTTTGTCAGCCAAGACAAGGTGTTCGAGGTCTTTGCGAAACAGATTTATTCCAGCGATCTCTACGGGTTTATCGAAGTGGAAGAGTTTGTCTTTGGTGAGCGAAGCGGCCTACTTGTCGATCCATCTGAAGAAAAACTGAAAGCTGAGTTTCAGGGTGTGAAACGGAGCTATATTCCGATGCATGCCGTGATTCGGATCGACGAAGTGGAAGACACAGGCCCAGCAAGGATCAGGGACAGTAAGACCGGGACGGTGACACCACTGTCGATGGTTCCGCCACCTAGAGCCCCGCGAGACGCCGATTAATCTGGATCTCATCCAGGAGAATGCGCGCTGATTCCATCAAGCTGGCATCGCTACTGACATCATCTTCTTTGGCGGCAGCCTCTAATTCACTGA
>ERZ802830.2110-NODE-2110-length-18287-cov-11.148_pt1 | contig 18287 bp, 15 predicted proteins | sample MGYA00345654_ERZ802830 | MGnify/ENA primary metagenome ERZ802830 (study PRJEB30503, sample SAMEA104212375) | marine metagenome | biome: Westerlies Biome; feature: [SRF] surface water layer (ENVO:00010504) within the epipelagic zone...; material: water...
TTTAAAAGTTTAATATTAATTTTATCCGTTAAATTTCTACTATCTTTTGTTGCAGGATATGTGACACAGTCAAATATAGATCCATGGTATCAATCACTTAATAAATTATCCTTTTCTCCACCAAACTGGATATTTGGCCCAGTCTGGACAATTCTCTATGCTTTTATGAGTGTAGCTATTTGGGTTGTTTATGAGAAATCAAAAAAAAGTGAATTAGATTTTTCAAAAAAAATTTTAAAATATTACTTTTATCACCTTGTAGTAAATTTTTCTTGGAGCTTTGTGTTTTTTTATTTTCATTTAATTTTTTTGGCATTCATTAATATTTTAATAATAATTATAGCGGTTATATTATTAATGAGTTTATATTTTCCGCGATCAAAAATATCTTTCATCTTAATGATCCCTTATCTACTTTGGGTTATTTTTGCTGCGGTTTTGAATTTTGGTTTATATTTAATCAATTAAGACGATTTACAATATAAAAAGATAATTCTTGTAGTTTTTCTATTGTAAAATTTTTTTCAAAAATTGACAAAGAGTCGGCCGCAACATTGGAAAAATAATCAGCTCTTTTTTTACATATCTCAATGATTTTGTGTTTATCAATTAATCCTACAATTTTTTGGAAGTCATCTTGATTTCTCGAATTTTGTGTGAAAAACTTGTTTAACATCTGTCTCTCTATTTTATTTGATTTTTGAAATAACAAAATGATTGGCAAAGTTATTTTACCTTCTAAAAAATCATTACCTATTTTTTTTCCAAAAACTTTTTCTTTTGAAGAATAATCCAAAATATCGTCTGTAATTTGAAAACAAATTCCAAGATTTCTACCAAATGACTCAAGAGCTTCCTTTTCTTTTTTTGATCGATTATTAATGCATCCGCCAACCCGCATAGAAGCTCCGAATAGAGATGCAGTTTTAGCAGAAATAATATCTAGATAGTTTTTTTCTACCATATCGACTTGTTTTTCAAATTGTAATTGTAAAATTTCACCTTGCGCAATTTCAGATGAAACAGATGATAAAATTTTTAAAATTTCTTCAGATCCATCGTCCACCATCATTTGAAAACATCTACTTAACAAATAGTCACCAGCTAATATTGAACTTTTATTTCCCCATATAGCGTTTGTCGTTTTATGACCTCTTCGAGAAAGACTATTATCGATAACATCGTCATGCAATAAAGTTGCATTGTGTATTAACTCTACACAGGCTGCGAGATTTATATGCCTGTCGCCCTTGTAACTAAATATTTCAGAAGAGCAAATTGTAAGAAGTGGTCTTAACCTTTTACCACCTGTTTGCATTAAATGCGTTGCCATTTCTCCCACTAACTCTACGTGGCTCGAAAGTTTTAATTTGATATGATTATCAACCTTCTTAAGTTGCTCAGCATAGGTTGATTTTATTTCCTCAAAAGGGTTTGAATTCGTCTTGGAAAAAGGCACGACGTTTAAAAGCATATGTGTTTCTAGCCTATTTCAAGGAGATTTGTTAACAATGAAATGACGCAGTTGTAATAAGGTCTTTTAATTAAATTCCCAATAAATATAAGTATTTTTATTAAGATATGTTTTTTTCTAAAAAACCACAGGTTGCACACATTAGATTGAACGGGGTCATTGGAAACGTGGGCCGGTTTCAACAGGGAATGAGTTTTAATTCACATGAACAAATAATCAAAAAGGCTTTTAGTCAAAAAAAACTATCCGCAGTAGCAATTTCTATCAATTCGCCTGGAGGCTCACCTGTTCAGTCGCATCTAATTTTTTCATTGATTAGGAAACTTGCTACCGAAAAAAAAGTTAAGGTAATTACATTTGCAGAGGATGTTGCAGCTTCAGGTGGTTATATGCTTGCATGCGCAGGAGATGAAATTTACGCAAACCCAAGTTCAATTGTAGGGTCAATTGGAGTTATATATTCATCTTTTGGATTGAAAGAATTAATAAAAAAAATTGGTATTGAAAGACGTGTACATACAGCAGGAAAAAACAAAAGTACTTTAGATCCTTTTCTGGATGAAAAGCCCGAAGATATTGAGAGATTAAAAAAAATTCAATTAGATCTACATGAACAGTTTATCAGTTTAGTTAAAAATAGTAGAAAAAATAAATTACCAGAGAGACAAGATGACAGTCTATTTAGTGGAGAATTTTGGTCTGGTATTCAATCTAAAGAATTGGGTTTAGTAGATGGCCTTGGTAATATGGAGGATATAATTCAAGAAAAATTTGGGAAGAAAGTTTTAATAAAAAAATATGATAAACCAGAAGGTTGGTTAAAAAAAAAATTATCAAGTAAACTATCTAATGAATTTGGTTCGGTAATAGATGAGATTGAAAGTAGATCCTTGTGGAATAAATTTGGATTATGATCAAAAAGAAAAAAGTAAAGAAAAAAAAAAAAAGAAACAAATCTGAAAAAGAAAACAGAATTTGAACAAATTAAAAAAACCAAGAAGAAACTTCCATTTTTAACTTTCCAGGAGATTATATTTAAATTACAGAAATTTTGGTCCGATAATGGCTGTGTTATTTTGCAGCCATATGATATGGAGGTTGGAGCAGGTACATTTCATCCAGCAACAACTTTAAGGTCATTAGGTACAAAACCATGGCAAGCAGCCTATGTTCAGCCATCTCGAAGGCCAACAGATGGAAGATATGGAGAAAATCCTAATCGACTTCAGCATTATTATCAATTTCAAGTTATCATAAAACCATCTCCAAAAGATATTCAAAAACTTTATTTGAAAAGTTTAACATCGCTTGGCATTATCTATAAAGATCATGACATCAGATTTGTAGAAGATGACTGGGAAAGCCCAACGCTTGGAGCATCAGGTCTAGGTTGGGAGGTGTGGTGTGATGGTATGGAAATAACTCAATTTACATATTTTCAACAAATGGCGGGTTTTGAATGTAAACCAGTTTCAGCAGAAATCACCTACGGCTTAGAAAGAATATGCATGTATATTCAGAATAAAAACAATGTTTATGATCTTGAGTGGAACAGTTTCGGCGTTAAGTATGGTGATGTTTTTTTACAAGCGGAAAAGGAATTTTCTGCTTATAATTTTGAACACGCAAATACAGACAGTTTACTTGAACAGTTTAACAAAGTTGAACAAGAGTCAAAAGATTTAGTAGAAAAGAAGCTTTGCCTACCAGCTTATGACCAATGTTTAAAAGCCAGTCACCTTTTTAATCTACTTGATGCAAGAGGTGTTATTAGTGTTACAGAAAGAGCTAATTATATTAATAAAATTAGAATTTTAGCCAAAGCCTGCGGAGAGCTCTGGATTGAAAAACAGTAATGTCAAATTTTTTTTTAGAACTTTATTCTGAGGAAATTCCCCATAACTTACAAATTAGTGCAAGAGAACAATTAAAAAAACTTATTGAAAATACATTAAATGAAAACGAAATTAAATTTGGGGCATTTGATGTATTTTCTACCCCAAAAAGAATTTGCGTCACTATCAAAGATATTGCTACGGAGCAAAAAATTGAACCACAAGAAGTAAAGGGTCCCAGGGTAGGCTGCAATGAGCAGGCTCTTGATGGTTTCTTAAAATCACGGTCTTTAAATATAAATGACTTAATTCAAAAAGTAACTGATAAAGGAGAATTTTATTTTGCCAATCTACCTGCAAAAAATATTTTGACTACTGAAATTTTAGAAGAAAAACTACCTATAATTTTTAAATCTATTAATTGGAAAAAATCAATGAGATGGTCAAATCATGATTGTTTTTGGGGCAGACCATTAATATCTATTTGCTCATTATTAGATAGTCAGGTACTAAACTTTAATTTTTTTCATATCAAATCCTCAAATATTACTTACGTAAATGGGCCCTTTGAAGATAAAGAAATTAAAATAAAAAATTTTGACGAATATAAAAAAATTTTAAGGCAGAACAATATTGAACTTGATCATAAACAAAGAGAATTAAATATAAGAACAAAATTAGAAGAATTATTAAAAAGAAGCAAGTGTTCTACTGATTTAAGCTCGAGATTGGTTGAAGAGGTTGTTAATCTTGTAGAAAATCCTATAATTTTAAAAGGTAAATTTAATAAAGAATACCTTGATTTACCCGATGAATTATTAAACTTAACAATGATACATCATCAAAGATATTTTCCAATGAAGTTAGAAACAGATAATAAATTAATCAATAATTTTTTATTTGTTGCAAATAATTTTGATAATAAAAATTTAATTACTCAAGGAAATGAAAAGGTTATTAATGCAAGATTATCAGATGCAAAATTTTTTTGGGATAAAAATAAAAAACAAAGTTTAGTAAAACAAGTAACAAAATTAAATTCAATCGTTTTTTATCAAAAACTTGGCTCTCTATATGATAAAACACAAAGAGTTCGTCAACTCTCGTCTTTTATTGCCGATACTATTGGTGCAAATAAAGCAGATACTGAGATAGCTGCTTCAATTAGTAAATCGGATTTAGTATCGGATTTAGTTGGCGAGTACCCAGAATTACAAGGTATAATTGGAAGTTATTTTGCTATGGAGCAAGGGTTCAGCAGAGAAATTAGTAACGCAATTCAAAACCATTATTTACCACTTGGTCCTACTGGAAATGTTCCAAAAGAAAAAATTTCGATAAGCGTAGCAATTGCAGATAAAATAGATAATCTAATTGGTTTTTTTGGTATTGATGAAAAACCTACAAGCTCAAAAGATCCGTTTGCGTTAAGGCGTGCTTGTTTAGGGGTTTTAAGATTAATTGTCGAAAATAAGATAGATATTTCATTAAAAGAAATTTTAAACAATTCAAAAAATTTATATATTAGTCAAAATTATGACTTGAAAAATGAAAAAATTATTGAGGATCTTTTTGAATTTTTTGTCGAACGATTTAGAGTTAATTTAAAAGACAAGGGTACAAGGTTAGATATTACAAATTCAATTTTGCGAAATAACAGATCAGACGATTTTTATTTACTTTATAAAAATATAAATGAATTATCCAAGTGTTTCAAAAAACCACAAGGAAGAGACTCAATCTCAATATTTAAAAGGTCAAAAAATATTCTAGACAGTTCAATATCCAAAGACGAAGAGTTTTTTGGCAATCCTGAGAATATTTTGTTTCAACATCCTGCAGAAGATGAAATATTAATTAAACTGAATGAAATTAGAGAATATTTTACAACTCCAAGTCGACTTAGAGATAATAATAAAACCATTTCTTTATTATCCGAACTAAAACCAATGACTGATAGTTTCTTTAATAATGTTAAGGTAAATGATGATAATCAACAGGTAAGAAATAATAGGCTAGAATTATTAACTTTGTTATGTAAAACATTTGGAAAATTTACAGATTTTTCACAACTAGACGGATCTTAAAATGGCAATATGGGTTTATAATTTTAGCAAAACTCCAAAAAAAGGCAAAGCCGAATTAAAAAATTTGCTTGGTGGCAAAGGCGCAAACCTTGCTGAAATGATTAAAATTGGATTACCTGTTCCGCCGGGTTTTACTATTAGCACTGAAGCTTGTAACGAATTTTACAAAAGAAATAAAAAAAATCCACAAGGTTTGGATAAACAAGTAAAATTGGCTATTCAGCAAGTTGAAAAAAAAATTGGCAAAAAATTTGGTGATAAGAAAAACCCACTATTAGTGTCAGTCAGATCGGGTGCTAGAGTGTCAATGCCTGGCATGATGGATACGGTTTTAAATTTAGGTTTAAATGATGAAACTGTTCTTGGTTTAGCTGAAAAAACTAAAAATAGTACTTTTGCCTACGATAGCTATAGAAGGTTCATTCAAATGTATAGCAATGTTGTTTTAAATATTGACCACCATAATTTTGAAGATCTAATTGAAAATTATAAACTTACAAAAGGAGTAATTTTAGACACGGATCTTGATGCTGAAGATTGGAAAAAATTAATTAAAGATTTTAGAGATGTAATTAAAAAAGAAATAAATAAAGATTTTCCGCAAAATGTACACGAGCAGTTATGGGGAGCAATTGGTGCTGTATTTCAATCTTGGAAAAATCAGAGAGCGAAAACTTATAGAAAATTAAACAATATTCCAGAAGAGTGGGGTACAGCAGTTAATGTGCAGTCAATGGTTTTTGGAAATATGGGTGATGACTGTGCAACAGGTGTTGCTTTTACCAGAAACCCTTCAACTGGTGAAAAAAGTTTTTACGGTGAATACTTAATTAACGCTCAGGGAGAAGATGTTGTGGCTGGTATTAGAACACCTCAAAATATTACAAAAAAAGCAAGATTAGATGCAAAATCAGATGCACTTTCCATGGAAGAAACAATGCCGAAAGTTTATGGGCAATTAGTTAAGATATATAAAAAATTAGAAAAGCATTACAAGGATATGCAAGACATAGAATTTACAGTTGAAAATAAAAAACTCTGGATGCTCCAAACAAGATCTGGAAAAAGAACAGCTAAAGCAGCAATCAAAATTGCGGTTGATATGGTAAAGGAAAAGTTAATTAAAAAAGAGGAAGCGCTATTAAGAATTGATCCAAAGATGTTAGATACTTTGTTGCATCCCACACTGGATCCAAAAGCACAAAAGGATATAATTGCAAAGGGACTACCCGCATCACCTGGAGCTGCATCTGGAAAAATTACTTTTTCGGCTGATGATGCAGAAGCTCTTAAAACACAAAATCAAAAAACTATTTTGGTCCGATTAGAAACCTCACCAGAAGACATACATGGTATGAACGCAGCGGAAGGTATATTGACATGCAGGGGAGGGATGACAAGTCACGCAGCTGTCGTCGCTAGAGGCATGGGTAAACCATGTGTTTCGGGATCTGGTAACATTCAAATCGATTATCAAAATAAAGAGTTTAAAGTAAATGACAGAGTATTTAAGGAGGGCGATATCATTACGATAGATGGGTCATGCGGAGAAGTTATGTCAGGAGAGGTAAAAACAATGAAACCTGATATATCTGGCGATTTCTCAAAAATTATGTCGTGGGCAGATAGTATTAGAACTATGAGGGTTAGAACAAACTCAGAGACTCCTTTAGATACAAAGGTTGCAAGAGAATTTGGCGCTGAGGGAATAGGATTATGTAGAACGGAGCACATGTTTTTTGATGAAGAGAGGATTTTGTATGTGAGACAAATGATTTTATCGAAATCCAAAGAAGATAGATGTAAAGCCTTAGACAAAATATTACCATTTCAGAAAAATGACTTTAGAGAAATTTTTTCCATTATGAAAGGTCTGCCAGTAACAATAAGATTGTTAGACCCGCCACTACATGAATTTTTGCCCAAAAGTGAAAAAGAGATTTCAACAGTTGCCTCTTCTCTAGGTATTTCTGAAAAAGAAATTAGAGATAGAATTTCAGACTTACATGAAGAAAATCCAATGTTGGGCCACCGAGGTTGTAGATTAGCTATATCTTATCCTGAAATATATCAGATGCAATGTGAAGCTATATTCGAAGCATTAATCGAATGCAAAAAAAATAAAATCAAAGTTATGCCAGAAATCATGATTCCTCTCGTAGCTACGGGACAAGAACTGGAAATTTTAAGAGCGTTAGTAGATAGCAAAGCAAAAGAAGTTTCAAAAAAATATAGCCAAAAATTAGAATATATAGTTGGTACAATGATTGAATTACCTCGCGCTGCTCTTAATGCCAAAGATATTTCAAAACATGCCGATTTTTTCAGTTTTGGAACTAATGATTTAACCCAAACTACACTGGGTATCAGCAGAGATGACTCTGGAAAGTTTTTAGAGGATTACGTGGATAACAATATTTTCAAAATTGATCCATTTGTGAGCATTGATGAAAAGGGAGTGGGTCAGTTAGTTGAAATCGCCTGTAATGATGCGAAAAAAATTAAACCAAAAATCAAACTGGGTATTTGCGGTGAACATGGCGGAGACCCAGATTCTATAACGTTTTGTCAAAAAGTTGGCTTAAACTATGTCTCTTGCTCACCTTACAGAGTTCCAATTGCGAGATTATCATCTGCTCAAGCTAAAATATTATCAAAAAGACAATAATTAGAACTCTAGAGAAAAATTAAAATTTTTTACAGAGTGAGTAAGGTATCCAAGTGAAATGCGCTTTACACCAGTTCTAGCGTAATTCATGATATTTTTTGACGTAATATTTCCAGAAGCTTCAGTTTCTATATTGTTAGGAATTATTTTTAAAGCTTTTCTTAACGTATTTGGAGAGAAATTATCAAGTAAAATTCTATCAATTTTTAAGTCAATAATTTTTTTTAATTGATTAATATTGTCAACTTCGACATTAATTTTTTTATTACTCTTATTTCTTTTTTTAATCAAAATTATTTTTTCTCTAAATTTTTTTTTATCTAAATGATGGTTATCTTTAACAAATATTTCTTCTTCTAGGTCATACCTATTATTATATCCACCCCCCATTTTAATAGCTTGTTTTTGAAGATATCTCATTCCAGGTATTGTTTTTCGAGTACAGCAAATTTTAGTATTATATTTTTTTGTTTTTTTAACCAATCTATCGGTCTCAGATGCAATACCACTTAGATGACCAAGAAAATTAAGAATAGTTCTCTCGCTTTTAAGAATAGATTGAGCTCTGCCTTTAATTAATAAAATTTTTGTATTTTTTTTTAATTTACTCCCATTTCTTTTATAGGATTTTGTTTGGATCGTCTTATCAACTTTTTTTAAAACCTGTTTTACAATTGGTAACCCAGACAGTATCCCTTGATCTTTAGATTTTATATAAACTTTACATATTAGCTTATTTGATAATGAAAGTTTTGATGTTATATCTTGATTTACTTTATCTTCTTTGATTGCAAGATTTATTATGTTGTTAATTTGATTTCTAATATTAGTGTTCACTAAAATTATCTGCCGACAGCAATCATTTTTTCAATGGCCCCTTTGGCCCTTTGAATAATCTTCGAGTCAATTTCTACAAAGTTGATCTCTTCTTTTAAAGATCTCAAAATTCCTTGTAGTGTAATTTTTTTCATATGTGGACAAAGATTACATGGTTTGACAAAGTTTATATCAGGGTTTTCAATCTGAATATTATCACTCATAGAACACTCAGTGACCAGGAAGATATCTTTTGCCTCAGTATTTTTCACATAATTTATCATTGACCCAGTTGAACCGGTATAGTCAGATGCTTTAATTACATCTGGTGGGCATTCAGGGTGGGATACAACTTTTAAACTTGGATATTTTTTTCTTAATTCAAAAATTTCTTTATCAGTAAACCGTTCATGGACTTCACATTTTCCGTTCCAGGAAATGATTTCAACATTTGTTTTGCTTGCTACATATTTTGCAAGATATTCATCAGGTAAAAAAATAACTTTGTCTACATTTAAAGACTCAATTATTTTTACTGCATTTGCTGAAGTACAACATATGTCTGTTTCCGCTTTTACATCTGCAGAGGTATTAACGTATGTAACAACCGGAACTCCTGGGTTATCTTTCTTTAATTTTTTAACATCTTCTGCTGTAATCGATTCTGCGAGCGAGCATCCAGCAGAAAAATCTGGCAGAATTATTTTCTTTTCAGGTGACATAATTTTTGCTGTTTCGGCCATAAAATGCACACCACACATTAAGATTTTATCTGTATCAACTTTCCTACCGTCAATTGCAAGACCCAATGAATCTCCAACAATATCAGCAACACCATAATAAATTTCAGGAGCTTGATAATTATGAGCAAGAATTGTAACGCCTTTTTCCTTTTTTATTTTATTAATTTCAAAGATATACGGCGCTAAAGTTGGCCATTCAATTTTTGGAATCGTACCTTGAATTTTTTTATATAGCTCGTCTGTTTTACTCTGTATTTCAGGAGTAAATTCTAGATTAATGCTCATACGTATTTATAATATTTATTTTAAAATAATACTTAACATTAATGTCACATTTTATATTCTTAATATAGCAAAAAATAGCGGTCATGCTGGAATTGGTAGACAGGCACGGTTGAGGGCCGTGTGGGTTTTCCCGTGAGAGTTCAAGTCTCTCTGACCGCACCAAAAACAATTTATCTGCGGCACATCATATTCATAAAACTTTGCGCTTGCCTATAAGAGGTAAAATATAAACCACGAGAAACACTGGGTTTTGAAATTTCAAATTTTTTAGCTCTATTAAAGTCAATAAGTGCATTCCCCCAAAGTGTTGATGCTTGGCTTCTTTGAACTTTGTTTAATGTAGAATAACATTTTTGTGCTTTTTTCATTATTTGCGTTGCATTTATTTTATCCTGTTTAAATTGTTCATCCCATTTACGTATTTTTGCAGCTTGCCTTTCTCTTTGCCTTTCTTGTTGTTGTTTTCTTTTTGCCTCTAATACTTTAATGCATGTATCAATTTTAAAGCCTGGATCGTTACCAATGTATTTATTATAACACCATAATCCATTTCTTATTTCTCCAGTCGACTTTATTACGATTTTCCCGAAACCATGTTTTGAAAAATTGCTTCTTTTAAAATCACCAGTGTATATATCTCCACTTTTTTTGTATTCAAAAGTTCCTTTTACCCCTTTTCCTTTAATCCATTCACCAACGAATTTATTTCCATTTTTCCATGCATAACTACCTTTGCCATGTCTAAGGGTGTTTTTGAAATTACCTTCGTAAACACCATTTTTATATATCCGTTTACCAAAACCATTTTCACAATTGCCTTTAACACAATCTTTTATTTTAGTTTTTGTTATAGCTTTTGTAAACACACCTTTACCTTGTTTGTTATTGATAAACTGACCTGTAAACTTATTACCTTTATTATCTATGATTGTACCTTGACCGTGTCTATTATTATTTTTCCATTCCCCGACATATGTTGTTCCGTTAGTATATTTAGCAGTTCCTTGACCTTCTATAATACCTGCTGTGAAGTTTCCTGTGTATGTAAGTAGTTTGGTTTTATATGTACCCTTACCGTGCATTTTATTATTTACCCATTGACCTTTGTAAGTATCACCCACATCCCAAGTCATACTCCCTTCACCATGCCTATCACCATCTTTAAAATTTCCGATATATTTATTTCCCTTTGAGTCGTCATAAATACCAGGACCGTTTTGACAGTCGCCCTTAATACATTTTGCCAATATAGGACTTTGGTAATTAAGAAGCAGTAATACAAAAAATAGTAATTTTTTCATTCTATTAAAGATAATTATTTTTTTTCTGTTGTATACAATTTAAAAATATAGTTAAATTTAACTAATTTATGAGTAAAAACATTGTAAAAGTATATTGGCAACCAGGTTGTTCAAGTTGTTTAAAAACAAAAGAATTCTTAAAAGATAATGGAGTAGAATTTAAATCAGTAAACGTCTTAGAAGATAAATCTGGCTTCGAAGATTTACAAAGATTTGGAGTTAAACTTGTTCCAGTAGTAGCCAAAGGTGATCAATGGGCAAACGGAGCAGTCTTTAGAGATGTCGCTAAAGTTGCAGGTTTTGACTATTCTTCACATAAAATGCTGGAACCACAAGTTATGGCAGATAAAATTAAGTCAATAAATTATTTCGCTAGAGAATTTTTAGATCAGATCCCAGAGGATAAACTTGATACTCTATTACCTGGTAGACCAAGATCTTACAGACAATTAGTTTATCATGTTTTTAATATTCCAGATGTTTTTTTAGATAGAGTTGAGCACGATAAGCCTTATACGTATGAAGCATTGTTATCAATTTTACCAAAAGAAATGAAAACCAAATCAGATTTAATGGACTATGGAAATAGAGTTTATGAAAGATTTGATAAATGGTGGAAAAGAGATGGAGATAAAGTTGATTTTGATCAACCAGGAAATGTTTATTACGGTGAGGTTAATTTACATGAAGTTCTAGAGAGAACTGGTTGGCATTCAGGCCAACATGTTAGACAGATCAATCTACTTTTAAAAGAAAAATTAAGTATTGATCCCAAAAAAACTTTAGATGAAACAATATTTGAAGGCTTGCCTATGCCAAAAAATATTTGGGATAATGAAAGATCATTTTCTGAAGGATCTTATTCAGGAAAAGCCCTATCAAGTGTTGAAGATTTTAAAAATCTATAACAATTCTATCCAGTTTGGTTTATAAATATTAATCTGATCATTAGATTTAGATTTGATATGTTTATTTATAAAACTTTCAAATTTTGACATTTTTATAATAGCAAAATCTGGATTTAAACTTATAACTTTTCCAATAATTTCATTCTCAAATAATAAATCATCATTTATTTCAATTTCTTTGGTACTATTAATTCGAAATATTCGTTTAGATATTTTATTTTTTAAATTCATTCTTGATGTATTCTCTTGACCTACGTAGCAACCTTTGGAGAAATCAATAGCTTTTAATTCTTTTAAATTTAATTCAAGAGAAAAATACTGACCTTTGATTTGATTAAAAATATTATCAATCATACCATTTGTATCTATGATTTGAGTATAAAATTTGTCACTTTCAAGATTAATACCTGTATCGGTATTTTTATTTAAGATCATATATTTTCCCAATTTTTTATTTCTTGGGTCATTAAATTCAAAAATAGAATTTAGCTTGAGATTGTCATCTAATGTAAAAAAGATATCGTATCTATTATCTTCTGTAATATCTATTTTGGATCGTAATTTATAAAAGTTTAGTTTTTCAATTAATTCATTTAATAAAAAACTATCAATTATAAACAGAAATTGATTTTTAACTTTAATGACAAAAAAATGGCTTATGACTTTGCCTTGGGGAGATAACAAGCACGAATAAATTGCTTTTTCAGTATTAATTTTTTTTATATCATTAGTGATAATATTATTCAAAAATGTCTCAGAATCATCCCCAGTTACTGAAATTACTCTTTTGTTTTTTAGTGTAGTTGTATAATTAGATCTCATAACTCTTTTATGTCATTATTATTAAAAAATGGTCAAGTTTACTATAACGCTAAACTCCAAAAATTGGATATTTTAATTGAAAATGATCAAATAAAAAAAGTAGATAAAGATATAGTTGATAACGCTAAGGAAATAAAAGATTGTAGTGGTCTAACGATATTTCCAGGATTTATAGATACACACGTTCACTTTAGAGAGCCTGGTCATCCAGAAAAAGAAACTTTAGAAAGTGGAAGTCGGGCAGCAGTCTTTGGCGGCATTACAGGTATTTTTGAAATGCCAAATACATCACCGATAACAGACAATCTAGAAGCACTAAAAGATAAACTATCAAGAGCAGAGAATATAATGCATTGTAATTATGCTTTTTATTTTGGAGCAACAAACGAGAATTCTAATAAATTAGATGTTTTAAAAAATCTTAATGGATGCTGTGGTGTTAAAATGTTTGTTGGTTCTTCAACCGGAGATCTTTTAGTTAAAGATGATTTTTATATTGAGCAGGTAATAAAGAATTCTCCAAGAATTGTATCTATTCACTCCGAGGATGAAGATATGCTTGTTTTAAGAAAAAGTAATATTGAACAAGGCAATGTAAAATCGCATTACAAATGGAGAAGCGTTGAGTGTGCCTTGTCATCTACAAAAAAACTTATTGATTTTGCAAATAAGTATAAGAAAAATATTCATATTTTACATATTACCACTAAAGACGAAGTAGATTATGCAAGAGGCAAAAAATCAGAATTTGTTACATTGGAAACAACTCCGCAGCATTTGACTTTATGTGCACCAGATATTTATGACCGAATAGATACTCTCGCTCAAATAAATCCACCAATTAGAACTCAAGAGCATCAAGATGGAATATGGTCAGGAGTAGATGATAATTTAATTAGCATTATTGGCTCAGACCACTCGCCTCATACAAAAGAACAAAAAAAAATGACATACCCAAAAAGTCCCTCGGGCATGCCAGGTACACAAACAATAGGATTAATAATGACTGATTATTATTTAAAAGGAAGAATAACTATTAATAAATTAGTTGAACTTCTTTGTGTAAATCCATGTAGAATATTTGGAGTAAAAAAAAGAGGTGAAATTAAAGTTGATAATTTTGCAGATCTTACAATTTATAAATTAAATGAAAAATTTACTATTAAGAATCAATGGATTGAAAGTAAATGTGGCTGGACTCCTTTTCATGAAATGAGTCTTGATGTGAGTCCTTATGGAACAATTATTAATGGAAAAAAAGTTGTATGGGACCAGGAATTAATTGACAAAGGGTCTGGAAAACCTTTTAGTTTTAATTAACTTTTTCTTTATTATTAATTTTATTTATTTGCGATTTAAGCTCATCAATTTGAGCAGCTAGATCATTAATTTTCTTATCTTTTTGGTCTAAAGGAGACTTGTTTTTATCAACATTTTCTTTATTAGCGGCATTATTATTAAAATAATTTTGAAAATCAAAAGGATTAAACTTCATTATATTTTCAAAGCCGCTTGTAAAAAATTTATTGGCATCAGCAAAATTCATTACATTATTTAAAAAACCAAACATTTCTGATGATCTATCATTTTCATAAAAAAGAATTATTTGTTTCAGAAATTCTTCTGGTATCAAATTATTTCCAATTGTTTCCCTGTCCAAGACGATTTGAGTTAAAATACTTGAAGTTATTTCTTTTTTAGTTTCAACATCTCTTATTTTGAATCGTTTTCCCTGCTTAATTAAGCTTACAACATCCTCTTGGGTGATATACGAACTAGTTTCAGTATTATACAATCTTCTATTTGAGTATTTTTTAATTTCTATCATTGCTTAATTTCATCATTGTTAAACTTTTAAAGCAATAGGTTATTTTGTTGTGCAATAAGATATATTGCAGTACACTTAACAAAAATTCAATAAAATCAACTGTTTATATTATACTAATATTTTTAAACTCATTTTTTTTTGCTACGCGATATTTGATTGCTAATTATTAATACAATGATTTAAATTGTGGAATTACTAAATACAATGCAGGCAAGAAAATTAATCTTTAATATTTGAGATTTGTAAATGGCTTAAATAATAATAAAGAATTAAAATAATAGTTAATAATGAACAAATAGAATGTCTGATCAAAACCAAATTGTTATTACAAGCGCCTTTAGAACAGCCATTGGTACATTTGGAGGTTCTTTAGCTTCAAAAACTGCGCCTGAACTTGGTGTAGAAGTAATTAAAAAGTGCATGAGTCATTCTAATTTACAAGTAGATGATGTTGATATGGTTTATATGGGCCAGGTTTTAACTACTGGAGCGGGACAAAACCCAGCTAGGCAAGCGGCAATTCATGCTGGTATTGCAAAACATAAAACTGCAACAACCATAAATCAAGTTTGTGGATCAGGACTAGCATCAATAGCTTTAGCATTTAATTCTATCAAATGTGGTGATGGAGATATTTTAATTGCAGGTGGTCAGGAAAGTATGAGCAACGCTCCGCATTTTATTAATTTAAGAAATGGATTAAAAATGGGTCCTGGGACACTGGCTGACTCAATGATAATAGATGGTTTGTGGGATGTGTATAATAATTACCACATGGGAATAACTGCAGAAAATGTTGCTAAAAAGTATCAAATAACTCGTGAAGAACAAGATAGTTTTGCTTCTTCATCTCAAAAAAAAGCATGTGATGCTATTGAAGCTAAAAAATTTAAGAATGAAATTGTTCCTATAAAAGTAAATATTAAAAAAAAAGAAATCATTTTTGATAAAGATGAATATCCAAAACCAGACACAACCATAGAAAAACTTTCAAGTTTAAAATCCGCATTCCTAAAAGACGGGACAGTTACAGCGGGTAATGCGTCAGGGATAAACGATGGAGCAGCTGCTGTTGTTTTAATGTCATCTCAAGAGGCTAAAAAAAGAAAGATTGAACCTTTAGCAAAAATTGTGTCATGGGCTCAATGTGGTGTTGAACCATCTATTATGGGGACAGGTCCAATTCCAGCATCAAAAAAAGCTCTAGAAAAAGCGGGTTGGGAAAAGGATCAAGTTGATTTAGTCGAAGCAAACGAAGCATTCGCAGCTCAAGCAATTTCGGTAAATAAAGAATTGGGTTTTACACCAGATAAAGTTAATGTGAATGGAGGAGCAATTGCCTTAGGACATCCGATCGGTGCATCCGGTGCAAGGATATTGGTTTCATTGTTGCATGAAATGCATAAAAGAAAATCAAAAAAAGGCTTAGCAACTCTTTGTATTGGCGGCGGTATGGGTATTGCAATGTGCGTTGAAAAAGATTTTATATAAAAATTAACTATAAAATTAATGTCTTATAAAAATATTTCAATTGATAAAGACAATAACTTAGGTTTTCTAACTATTAAAAGAGATAAAGAAAAAAATTCCCTAGATATTGAAACATCAAAAGAAATTTACAATGGTTTAAAGGATTTAGAATCTAATAATAAAATTCGTTGTATAGCTTTAAAAGGTAATGAAAAAATTTTTTCTTCTGGCGCTGATATAAATGAATTGAATTCGCTCGATAGCAATTCTGCAATACAAAAGAATTTGTTTAGTTATTTTGATAAAATCGAAGAAATTCAAATACCTATTGTAGCGTTAGTCGAAGGGTATGCCCTGGGCGGGGGGATGGAATTAGCTTTGATATGTGATTTTATAATCGCATCTTCTGAAGCAAAATTCGGCCAACCAGAGGTTAATCTTGGATTAATTCCTGGAGCAGGTGGGACTCAGAGACTAAAAACATATATTGGCAAATATAATGCAAACTTTTTATGCATGAGTGGAGATATTTTTTCTGCAAATGAGGCTTTAAATTATGGATTTGTTAGCAAGGTGATAGAAAAAAAAAATTTCAAAGAAGAGTCTCTTAAAATATTAATGAATATTGCATCAAAGCCCAAGACAAGCCTCATTGAAATAAAGCGTTTAAATCAAACTGAATATATAAAAAAAGGTTTGAAGATGGAAAGAGAATCATTTTATAAATTATTAAATTCTTTAAACAAAAAAGAAGGAATCTCATCTTTTTTAAATAAAAGAAAACCAAACTTTAAAGATTAAATGTGCGATAATATAATAATAATTAGCTTAATTCTTGTTTCAATTTTTTTAGCTTTATCAGTGAATACTATTATAAATAGACGAAAGTATGGTTTAGCGTTAGGTGAAGGAGAAAATGAAAATCTTAAAAGAGCTGTTAGAGCTCATGGTAATTTTATAGAATATACGCCTATTTTTCTTATAACACTTTTAATACTGGATCAAAAAAATGGGAGTTGCGAATATATTTTATATGTTGGTGTTGCCTTTATAATTGGAAGAATAATTCATGCACTAAGTTTATTTATAAAAAAAGGGTTGTTTAGAGTAATAGGAATGAATTTAACCTTCCTACCATTGCTTTGTAATTTAATTTATTTATCTATTGTTTTGATTAAAAATTGAAAGTTAATATAATTTTTTTTAATAAAGATAAATTATTTTATTACTCCAGTTTCTTTCATTGAAATCTTAATTTCATCTAAAATTGATGGATCATCAATAGTTGCTGGCATTTTATATTCCTCTTTATCTGCTATTTTTCTCATAGTCCCTCTCAACACTTTACCTGACCTGGTTTTGGGGAGTCTTTTAATAACAATTGCCGTTTTGAATGCAGCGACTGGACCAATCTTATCCCTTATCATTTTGATACATTCTTTACTTATTTCGTCGTGCTCTCTATTAACACCGGTTTTTAAAACTATTAATCCAATTGGAATTTGTCCTTTTAAGTTATCTGCAATTCCAATTACCGCACATTCAGCTACATCTTTATGTTCAGATAAAACTTCTTCCATTGAGCCAGTGGATAATCTGTGTCCTGCTGTATTTATTATGTCGTCGGTTCTAGACATGATCCAAACATAACCGTCTTCATCAATATGTCCTGCATCATAGGTTTGATAATAACCAGGATAGTTACTCATATAGTTTTCTTTATATCTTTTATCTGCATTCCAAAGTGTTGGAAATGTACTGGGTGGTAAAGGCAACTTTACACATATATCACCCATCTCACCTGGTTTAGCCTCTTTACCGTCTGATTTTAACACTCTAACATCATAACCTGGCGCTGGTTTACCTGCAGATCCATATTTCGTTGGAAACAATCCAAGTCCTTTATAATTACCCGCAATCGTCCAACTAGTTTCAGTTTGCCACCAATGATCAATTACCGGTTTTTTTAATAAACCTTCTGCCCAATGAATAGTGTCAGGATCAGCACGCTCTCCTGCTAAATACAAAGCTTCAAATTTTGATAAATCAT
>ERZ802830.2111-NODE-2111-length-18287-cov-7.65818_pt1 | contig 18287 bp, 20 predicted proteins | sample MGYA00345654_ERZ802830 | MGnify/ENA primary metagenome ERZ802830 (study PRJEB30503, sample SAMEA104212375) | marine metagenome | biome: Westerlies Biome; feature: [SRF] surface water layer (ENVO:00010504) within the epipelagic zone...; material: water...
TTCTATTAGTGGTGTTTAGATCGAGATATTACGCGGCGCGGTTTAGGTTCTGCGTCCTTAGCAGAAGGTCAAAAGGGGCTGGTCTTGGCGGCTGGGTTAAAGTTGCTGATTCCGTTTGTGATCGTGATTCCGGGCATCATTGCCTTCAACTTGTTTAGTGGTGAGATGGAGGCGAATGCAGGAAATGTGATGGCGGCTTATGAGCAAGCCGCCGCTACACCTCAGCAGGGCGATACGATTTTTCAGTTGGATTCTCGCTGGGCAATGGCTCATCCAGAGAAGGCGGCAGAAGTCGATCGTTTTAATTCAGTGGTTACGGATCGAGTGGGTGCGGAAGCGGTTAAGATCGTGGAGCTGAATCAGTATAAATATGATTCGGCATTGGGGCTGTTGATTACTAAGTTGATTCCACAGAATGTAGGGATATTGGGTTTTGTAATTGCCGCGCTTATGGGTGCGATTGTCTCCTCTTTGGCGGCGGTATTAAATGCGGCTTCGACATTGCTAACGATGGACGTTTATCAACGGTATGTTCGTCCGGATGCATCGCAGCGTAAATTGGTTCTAATGGGTAGAATCTGTATTGGTGTGTTTGTGATTATTGGGTGTGTGGTTTCACCGCTGTTGGCAAATAATAGTTCGATCTTTGAATTTATTCAGAAGTTCCAAGGGTATGTTTCGACGGGCATTGTTGCGGTATTCATTTATGGGTTGGTGAATCGTTCCGGTGGCGATTGGGCGGGGGTGATTGGTTTGATAGCCAATCCGATTATCTACTATGTATTGAGTGAGAGCCTTTTGTTCCCAGAAGTCCATTTCCTTTATTCCATGTCTTATTCATTACTTGCGGTATTACTCATCTTGTTTGTATATGGATTCTTGCATCAACGGTCCGAAAGAGTGGAGTTTACGATCCAGACGACGATGGATCTAACGAGTTCCAAAGGGGCTTTATATGCGGGTTTGGGCGTTTGTCTTCTGACGGTAGCGCTCTATGTGGTGTTCTGGTAGTGAGATAGGGTGCATTGCATAGATGCTGATCATTGCCTGTTATCAGAGGTTGCTTTTGATTTGTTAATAGGCGAGATACTGAACCGATCTTTCGCAGCTATTACGCTATGCGAAAGATCGGTAACATGAGGCTCGTCTTCCGAGTATGGAACCTTTTTTCAAGGATGAGGGACTTTATTTATTTTTTCCACGATCCACTTCCTCCACCTGACACGAACGGCCTTTAAATAGTACCAATTCACTATTATTTTAAGGTTTTCCATGCTTAGCCGATAACGTATGATGCTGAGAACTAGGCGGGAGAAAAAAGATGGCGGATTGTCATGAGGATGTGAAAAAGCGAATTGAAGCGCTCTACAACATGCTGGTGGAGCACGAGGGATATGGAGAGATGCAGATTGATTTTAAGATTCTGAAGAAGGGTCAGAAGGAAGTCATTATTCACTGTGGAAAGCAGTATCGGTATGTTGTCGATAGTGGAACCAATTGTATTGGTGGATGAGATGCCACGAGAATACCATATTGGGTTTTTTCTGGTCTGTAGTTGGGCGTCTTTGGGGCATGCTCATTCGTGGATGGATCAGGCATTGAATGCGTCGGAATTATTGATCGAAGTGGAGGCGCAGAGCTCAACGGTGGCGGGCGAAGCGAAGAGTGATTTGCTGGTTGCGACATTGGATTGGAATACGTTCATTTCTGTAAACGAATCGATATCTTGGCATGTGGGGCTATTGTGGGAGCAAGATGTTCGGGAAAATGATCCACTTGATCGGTTGTATGTGATTGGCAAGTGGGAGGGGGTGGGCTGGACGGTGGGTCGGTTTTATCAGCCGGTGGGTCGGTTTGATTCTATCTTTATTTCGGATCCATTAACGATGGAGTTATCGGAAATAAATCAAACGAGTGCGATGCTCGATTATACGATACATTCATTTTTGATTCAGGCGGGGCTCTTTCGTAGCTCCTTGGATGATGTTGCCGGAGAGCAGGGGGTGGATCAGGGATATGCTGCGATGACATGGATGCCCAGTGAGGCGACCGAAGTGGGTGTTTATTGGTTGAGTAATCTGCTGGAGAGCGATGGGTTGACTGAGAGCGGTAACGTATTACGAAGCCTGAATCGAGATGAGTCTGCGGATGGATTTGGTTGTTTTTTGCATCATTCACAGGGTGCAGTTGTGTTGCATTTGGAGTGTGTAGGAGGCGTTGAATCGGTTGATACGGAGTCGGGTATAATGCCGATGGCTTTGCACGCGGAGTGTTCGTATACGATGGATTCGGATCTATGTTTGGGGTTGCGCTATGAAGAGAGTGACGATTTTCATGGAAGCTTTTCTTCGGGCCTGTGGATGGAAGAATTTGCGGAAAGTCGGACCAGTGTTGTGCTGGCGCATGAATCAGAGCAGGGATGGATGTTTTGTTTAGAGGCGATGTGGTTAGATCGGTCTGATGACGAATCGGATGAGCGTGTGGCTATGCAGCTCTCTCAATTATTTTAGGAGATGTATGAAACTGAAGAAGTTGAAAAAAGGATCGTTAGGTCGTGTGAGTGGATTCATTACTGAGGATCGCTCGTATCGAGAGAAGCTTTTGAGGATGGGGCTTACAAAAGGTGCTGAGTTTACTTTGATTCGAACTTCTTTTTTTCGGGGTCCGGTTGAGTTGGAAGTGAAAGGATCTCGTTTGGTTCTGCGTAGCGATGAAGCCGATGGACTTGAGGTCGAAGCGTTATGAAAACGCTGCATGTAGCGCTGGCAGGCAATCCAAACTGTGGAAAGACAACGGTCTTTAATGCTCTAACGGGTTCTCGCAAACGGGTGGGAAATTGGCCGGGTGTAACGGTGGAACGAATGGTCGGGGAATATGACCATTGCGGTGCAACGGTCGAGGTGACCGATCTGCCGGGTATTTACTCTTTTTCAGCATTATCACCAGATGAGATTGTCGCACGAAAACACATTCTATTTGATAAGCCTGATGTGGTGGTGAATGTCATTGATGCATCAAATCTGGAGCGAAATCTCTATCTCACCACCCAGTTGTTGGAGATGGATGTGCCGGTGGTGGTGGCGCTCAATATGATGGATATGGCACAGCAGCGTGGTGTCAAGATTGATGTGGAGCACTTGCAGACCCATTTAGGCTGCTCAGTGGTTCCGATTGTAGCGACTCGAAAGAAAGGGCTAGAAGAGTTGCGCTGCACGGTGTGTGATATTAGCAAGACCAAACGGTTGCCGGGGAATCGAGTTCAGTACGATGCACAGCTGGAACCGCTCTTGAGAAAGTTGGAAGTGGAGTTGGGCAGTATTGCGTTGAGCAAGAAAATTTCGGCACGCTGGTTGGCGATTAAAGTCCTAGAGAAAGATCCACTAGCTGATCAGACCTTGGGGGTGGATCGGGCTCTTTTGCCGGACATGGAAGACCCGCTTCGTAAGGCGGAGCGGATTGCAGGAAATGAGGTTGATATGCTTATCGCCGATGGGCGATATGGTTTTATTAATGGATTGGTTCGGGATGTAACTAAGGGAAGTGATCCTTCGAAAAAATCATTTACAGATCGGATTGATCAGTTGGTATTACACCGCTTTTTTGGATTCCCGATCTTTTTCTTTGTGATGTATGTAGTCTTTGCATTGACGATCAATGTGGGCGCTCCGTTTATCGATTTTTTTGATGTATTCATGGGTACGATTTTTGTGGATGGGTTCCGCGTGCTGTTAGCTTCCATGGGATCTCCGGAGTGGTTGATGGCGGTGTTGGCAGATGGTGTGGGCGGTGGATTGCAGTCGGTTTCTACGTTCATTCCGCCGATTTTCCTGATTTTTTTCTGTCTATCGTTATTGGAAGATTCGGGTTATATGTCGCGTGCTGCTTTTGTGATGGACCATTTTTTGCGAAAAATTGGGCTGCCGGGTAAAGCATTTATACCGATGTTAGTGGGTTTTGGGTGTAATGTGCCGGGCATTACGGCAACCCGAACGTTGGATAGTCGGCGGGAGCGGATTTTGGCAAATATGATGAATCCGTTTATGTCGTGTGGTGCGCGGTTACCGGTCTATACTCTTTTTGCGGCGGCCTTTTTCCCCGATCGGGGTGGGGTTGTTATTTTTGGGATTTATTTGATTGGGATTGCGTTGGCAGTCCTGACGGGGCTGCTGTTTAAACATACCTTATTACGAGGAGAGGCGTCTCATTTTGTAATGGAGTTACCTCCCTATCATTTGCCGACCTTTAACGGTGTCTTGTTCCATACATGGCATCGATTGAAATCCTTTTTGATCAAGGCAGGTAAGTTGATTCTCTTGTTGGTTACAATTCTGGGCTTTTTGAACACGATGGGAACCGATGGAAGTTTTGGGCATGCGGATTCAAGCCGTTCGGTGTTGAGCTCGATGAGCCGTGCGATTACTCCGGCTTTTCATCCGATGGGAATCGAGGATGAAAACTGGCCAGCAACGGTTGGCCTGTTCACGGGCATTTTTGCCAAAGAGGCGGTGGTCGGAACGCTCGATTCTTTGTATGGACAATTAGAACGAGAGGATGCTCCGGTGGAAAATGAGCCGTTTGATTTTGGGGCAGGAATTGCGGAGGCATTTTCGATGATTCCGGCTGGATTTGAAGGGTTTTCAGATGGATTAAAAGATCCCTTGGGGCTTTCAGGGGCTCTTTCTGAGGTGAATGAGGCGGATGTTTCTGAGCATGCAACGATGGTGAATCGTTTTGGTAAGCAGGGTGAAAAGGCGGCATTTGCATATCTCTTATTTATTTTAATCTATGCACCTTGTGTGGCAGCTTTGGCGGCGATTCATCGAGAAATTGGATTGGGTTGGATGCTCTTGGCAGTCTCTTACTTAACGGGTTTAGCGTGGATTTCTGCGACGCTGTATTATCAAGTGGCGACGTTTGCGGCGAACCCTGCCACTTCGTCAGGGTGGATTGCGGGTTGTGTAGTTGTGCTGTTGCTTTTTGTGATGGGGATGCGTTTAGTTAGTAACCGGGATGCGCGGCGTGCTCAGTAATATTCTAGCGTTGTTGGAGGAGCGAGGTACGCTCTCTGTTCTGGAAATTTCTCAGATCGTAGAGGTCGAGTCGAGTGCGTTGCATCCGATGTTGGAGTTGTTGGAGCGTAAAGCAAAGATTCAAAAGGTGGAGCTGCCATGCAAATCTGGGTGCGCAGGCGGATGTGAAACGGCGGATCATATGCTATTTTTTAAAAAGTGCTAAGAGCGAGTGGCGTAGACGGTGGGTTCGCGATAGATCGCATCGTAGTTCTTAAAGACGGGTTCCAATCCTTTTTCGCGAAGCATGGCACAGAAGGCATCAATGGAGCGTTCATCACTAATGGAAAATTGTTCGGTGGATGCTTCCGCGGTATCGCTATAGCCGCCGACTGTGGTTTTACTGGCAACACTCATTTTTGAAACTCCGATTCCGGCAAGGCCATTGCGTACCGCTTCGGCTTCGCGGGTGGAGAGCAGGAGTGGAACGGCGGGTAGGCAGATTCGGAGGGCGAAGATCGCTTGTGCGAGCATGGATTCATCAACGGGATGGAGCGCTTGGAAGCCGCCCATCTGCGGTTTGATACGGGGGAAGGAGAGGGTCACGCCTGCTTGCCAATAGGTTTTGAGCAAATGAGTGGCGTGACGGTAGAGGGCAATCAAATCAGCGGAGGGATCGGCCAACCCGAGTAGGACGCCCAACCCGACGGTACGAAGTCCGCCTTGCAGGGCGCGATGGGGTGCATCGAGTCGACTTTCGAAATCGCGTTTATCGCCCCAGCGGTGCATCTGTTCATAGACGATTGGGTCGTAGGTTTCTTGGTAGAGTGTTACACCTGTGCATCCGGCTTCGGCGAGACTGCGGTATTCGCTTTCCTCCATGGGGAATACTTCGATGTTGATATTATTCAGACGTTGGGAGGCTCGTTCGATGGCTTCGCGAATATAGCTCGTGTCGGCTTCGGGCATACGTTCACCAGTGAGGAGGACGACTTCGTCGAGTCCGGCTTGGGTGATGGCGTCGAGTTCGCGGTCGAGCTGTTCCACGTTTAGAACGGCACGGATGGCTCGGCGGTCGGCTGCAATGCCGCAATAGAGGCAGCCTCCGTTGCAGTAGTTAGAGAGATAGAGTGGCGTGTAGAGTGCGATGGTTCTGCCAAAATGGCGGCGGGTGATGGCTTGGGCTCGTTGTGCCATGGTTTCAAGTAAGGGACGGGCGGCGGGAGAGAGCATGAGGGCTAGCTCGCGTTCGCCGGGATGATCAGAATAGATCGCATTTTTAATCGCTTGAAGATCGGTCGATTGGCTGTGTTCTATCCAGGGAGTGGGGTCGAGCCAGTTGGGGAGGGAATTAATCATCGCGGCTTAAAAAGGAGGTGAGGGGTGAACTTGCAACAGCGGCTTCGGAGGTGGGCATTAAGCCCGCTTTCCATGCCGCACGACCACTTTCAACACCGGTTTTGAAGGCGGCTGCCATGGCTTCGGGATCCTCGGCGGCGGCGATGGCGCTGTTGACGAGAACGGCTTCGCATCCCATCTCAAGGGCTTGAGCGGCTTCGGAGGGGGCGCGTAAGCCAGCATCCACAATAACGGGAACTTGTGTGTCTCGAATGATGATGCGGATCATCTCAGCGGTGGAGAGTCCTTTGCCGGTTCCGATCGCTGCGCCGAGAGGCATGACGGCTGCGCATCCGACATCTTCAAGTCGTTTGGCAAGGACGGGGTCGGCAGGAATATAAGGCAGCACTAGAAAATCTTGTTTGGCCAGTTCGATAGCCGCTTCATAGGTTTCAATGGGATCAGGCAATAGATGATGCGGGTTCGGATGAATCTCTAGTTTAATAAAGCGGCTCTTGCTTAACTCTCTTCCAAGCATGGCGGCACGAATGGCTTCTTTGGCATTCATGGCGCCGGAGGTGTTGGGCATGAGTTTAACCTTTTCTAGCTGGGCAAGTGGGCCGTAGAGATCGTCTTCAGCTTGTGCTTTGTTGAAGCGCCGGAGGGCGACGGTTACGAGATCGGTGCCGGATGCTTTCACAGCGGCGATCATGGTTTCGACATTCGCAAATTTTCCGGTGCCGATTAAGAGGCGTGAGTGGAGAGTTTCATTTTGAAAGGTGAGGGGGTCGTTCATTATCCACCTCCCACAAACACCATGATCTCAACTTCATCGTTCTCTTTGAGGATGTGCTTGTGCCAGCTGGTTGCGGGGATGACGGCCCCGTTGAGCATGAGTGCGGTGTGTTCTTTTTCGACTTCAAGGGTTTCGAGTAAAGCAAGAAGGGTGTAATCGCCTTCGAGGGGGTGGGGTTCGCCGTTTAAGATGATCTGCATCGTTCGTTCCTTTTTTTTGCCTGCGGAAGTGAATCGATGGACTGAAACACTCCCTCTCGCCGGTATCAGCCGGATCAGGTTCAACGGGTCTAATCTCAGCCTGCTAACCGACAGGCACCCCGGGCTGCCAACAAACCTGCCACTGTGGCTTCCGGCTGTAAAGCGATTATCGTTAAAAGCGAACAATGTGAATGAAATAAAGTTGCGTTATGGATGAATGGGGTTAATAAAAAAAAATGAAGATTCAGAGTTGTCTCGGGCAAACACTTTGCTAATCTACGCGCTCATTGGCATACATGACCCCTTCGTCTAGTGGCCTAGGACTCCAGGTTTTCATCCTGGCAACACGGGTTCGAGTCCCGTAGGGGTCGCCATATTTTCGCGCATCATTTTCACGGTGCGCTTTTTCTTTTTTCGCTATAAAGAGATCCGGATTAGGCGGTTAATTGGCTGGGTTGAGGTGGATTTCTGGGATCGGTGTAGAATTTTCAGTTGCTTTTGATGGCGACTGAAATATCCTCTTTTTATACGGTACGTTTCGTAGGGAAGGATGAGTGTATATGGTGGAAATACTTCAGCCGGTTTTACCGGTAGCAGATATGGCTTCGGCGTTTTGGCAGAGTACGTTGCCGGGCAAGGTGATTGTCTTGTTGCTTTTTTTGGGTTCGGCTTCGGCATGGACGATTATGGTGACCAAGGGCATGCAGTTGCGTGCGGCGGGGCGGTCGACGGAGCAGTTTTTGACTGCGTTTCGTGCGGAGCGCGATCCGACGGTGTTATTTACGCGTCGGGAAGAGATGGCGGGAACGCCTTTGCAGACGATGTATCGTGAGGGGTGCAAGGCGTTGGGGGCGGAGTTGCAGGTGCAGGGTGTGGATCCGGATGATTTATTAATGGGGCATTTGACATCGGAGTCGCATCGGCATTTGTCGTTGAATCAGTTGGAGACGGTGCGATCGGTGGTGGATCGGAATTTGGCGGATGAGGTGTTGTTGTTGGAGGATCAGATGGGGTTGCTGGCAACGGCGGTGAGTGCGGCTCCTTTTCTGGGATTATTGGGGACGGTATGGGGCGTGATGGATGCGTTTGCGGGGATGGCGTTGGCGGGAAATGCGGCGCTCTCTGCGGTGGCACCGGGGATTTCGGGGGCATTGTTAACAACGATTATTGGTCTGATTGTGGCGTTGCCTTCGATGATTGGATATAATTTGCTTTCGGCGGAAATTCGGCGGATTTCGGTGCAGATGGATAATTTTGCACAGGAGTTTATTTCGGGTATCCAGAATAGTTATGTGATTGAGGCGAAGTAAGGATGGGGCGGCGAACCAGTTTGGTGAGTTTGAATCAGATTAGCGACATTAACATGACGCCGCTGATGGATTTGACGTTTATCCTTTTGATTACGTTTATCATTACGTTCCCGTTGATTGAGCAGGGAGTAACGATTCAGCTTCCGAAGGGGGAGGCGGGGGAGTTGCCGGAGGCGGTATCGCGGTCGATTAGTTTGAATGGAATGGATCAGCTTTATTTGGATGATGTGCCGGTGTCGCGTGCGGAGCTAGAGGTGGCTTTGTTGGAGATTTCATCGATGGCACCGGATAGTACGGTCTTTGTGCGGGCGGATGAGGGATTGCCCTATGGTAAGGTAATGGAGCTAATCCGGATGTTACATGCGGCAGAAATTTCGCGCATGGCGTTGGTGACGGAAGCGGACTCTTTGTGATGCATACCTGGTGGCGCAGGGTGTTTGGGCGGGTGTTGTTGGTGCATATTGGGGTGGTGACGATCTGTCTTCTTTTTTCGTTTCTGAAGGGGTGTTTTAAGCCTAGACCGAAGCCGGAGATTGTAACATTTATTGAGTTTGGCGTCCCTGATCCGCTTGTGAAACCGACTGAATTGGCACCAGAGCCGGCACCAGAGCCGACGCCAGAACCGGAGCCGATAGAGAAGAAGTCGTCGTGGAAGCCGACACCGGTTGATGAGATTCGAAAAGGCAAGCGGGTGACTTCAGTTCCCGTTGCGCCGAAGGTGGATGCATCGACGATTGAAAAGGCATTGGCAGAGATGAAGCCGATCCCAGGTTCGAGCGATCCATTTGCTTCCTATTATGCGGAGGTGATGAGGTTGTTGTATGCGCGTTGGAGTCCGCCGCCTCAAGTGGGGGGGGAGAGGTCGGCACCGGTGGTGCGCTTTGAGGTTCAGGCGAGTGGAAAGATTTTAAAGCGTACGCTCGTTGCAGGTTCGGGGGTAAAGGCGTACGATGATTCTGTTATGAAGGCGGTGGCATCGGTTTCGCAGTTACCGCGGTTACCGAGTGGATATCCATATTCGTATGTTGAAGTGGTTTTTACAATCGAGTGAGTGAGATGAACAGAGCAGAGCGAAGATTGTTTTTAAGTGGTGTTATGGCGTGTGGTGCGGGTGTGGCATATGGGCAGCGGGTGGAAGTGCGCAAATCGGGTGCGGGTCGAATTGGCATTTCTTTAGATCGGTTGATCAGTGATGGATCGGTAGAGGGCCAAGAGTTTATTCGAGTGTTGCGTGCAGATTTGTTGCGTTCGGGTTGGTTTGAGGAACAGTCTGCGGCGCGACTGGTTGTGGTGGGACGGGTTCAAAATGCGGATGTTCTTCGGGCGGAGATTCAGGCAATTCAGGTGGCGGATAAGAAGCGGGTATTGAGTCGGGCTTTTTCAGGGACGAAGGCGGCTACACGGGCGTTGGCACATCGCGTTTCGGATGCGTTGGTGTTGGCGGTCTCGGGTAAGCCGGGGATGGCATCGGCGCGTTTGGCGATGGTGGGCAATCGAAGTGGCCATAAAGAGTTATATGTGTGTGATGCGGATGGAGCGAATCTTCGGCAGGTGACACAGGAGCGGAGTATTGTGGTGGCACCTGCGTGGATGCCGGATGGAAAAAACATTCTTTATACATCGTATAAGCAGGGATATCCCAATATTTATCGAACGGGACAGCGCGAAGCCGTTTCGAGATTCGGGGGATTGAATGCGAGTGCGGCGGTATCTCCGGATGGGCGCAGGATGGCTATGATTCTTTCGAAGGATGGAAATCCTGAATTGTATATTCGAGAGGTGAGTTCGGGTTCGTTGCAGCGGGTTTCTTCCACGCGGCGCGCGAATGAGGCGAGTCCGTGTTGGTCGCCGGATGGTTCGCAATTAGCATATGTTTCTGATTCTTCGGGACGTCCTCATATCTATGTGCTTGCTTTAAAGGGGGGGAGCCCGAAACGGTTGAGCCGGACGGGCTCGGAGAATGTGGCGCCGGATTGGGGTGTGAATGGACAGCTGACGTATTGCAGTAGGCAGGGTGGGCGATATCGAATTGTGGTGGCGGACCCGCGGTCGAGTGTGTCGCGTGTGGTGCCTGTGGATGGAGCGGATTATGAAGATCCAAGTTGGATGCCGGATGGAAGACATGTCGTGGTGTCGCGGTCCGTAAACTATCGTTCCAGCATCTACCTTCTTGACACGCAGGAAGAACGTTCTATAGCTTTAAAGGAGGGAACAGGAGATTGGTTTTCGCCAGCTTGTTCTCGTTAATGGATAAGGAGTGGGTTATGCGTAGAGTGAGTGCAGTGATGGGGTTTATGGGGTTTGCCTTGGCGGGCGTGTTGTTGATGAGTGGGTGCCAATCAACAGGCGTGAATGAGGGTGTTTATGGTTCAGATAATTTATATGGAGATCCGTTAATTGCAGATATTCCTTTAAATAATTTGGATGGATTGCCAACGAATGGAGATCGAACTCTTTTTGCCCCGGTGATGTTTGCTTATGATAGTGCGGCGTTAAATCCTGCTCAGGCGGCGATCTGTGAGGCGGTTGCGAGCCATTTGATGGGTCGTGGGGGTGTGATTCTCGAGGGGCATGCGGATGAGCGGGGAAGTCGGGATTATAATCTGACGTTAGGAGAGCAACGGGCATTAGCGGTTCGTGCGTATTTAATTGAATTGGGTGTGAGCCCGTCGCAGATCCAAACTCGGAGTTATGGTGAAGAGAAACCCGCAAATGGGAACCATGATGAATCTGCGTGGAGTGAAAATCGTCGCGTTGAATTTGCTATCTACTAGCGTTTTTTCAGCTGCTGAGGAGATCTCTTTATGAGTGTGATTGCTCCTATTTTGGTGGCACAGGTCAGCGTGGTTGAGTCGGTTCTGGTTTTTTTCGCTGTGGTATTGGTCGCGTTTCTTTTGATAGGATGGGTGACGAGTTTTATCCGTTTTCAAGATGTGTTGGGGTTATTGAATTCTGAGCATGCAGATGAATCGATTGATTCGAATTCTGTTTTGCAGCTTCGCTTGGCTAAATTTTTGACCGAAAGTGGTCGAGAGCAGGTGCCGTTTAGTTTGCTGAAGTGTTCGGCTCCATCGGGAACCGTGATCGAAGAGTTGATAGCGTCATGGAAATCGGCTGTTCGGGCGAGTGATTGGATTATCCCTTTGGACGATGAGGGGGTGTATGTATTGCTTCGTTGCGATCGGGAAGATGTTGAAGCGCTATGGTCTCGTTTATGTGGGTTGTTCCCGAGTGTGGCTGCTTCGGCTTGGCAGGTGGGGGCGGCTAGTTTTCCTGAGGATGGGGTGAGTGGTCGTGCTTTGATAGCGGGTGTGGATTTGGCGATGGAGGCTTCTGTGAGGGAGGGGTCGTTGCAGTGGGCGGAAGAAGTCGAAACAGAAGATGAGCCGGAGCTGGAATCTGAAGCAGAGGAGCAGAGTGCTGAACCAGCGGATGCGCATAATAAATTATTGGATCCCTTAACGGGGGTTTTGCGAGATCGAGTGCTTTCGACTTACATGCATCGGCAATTAAATGAATATCGTTTGAAGAAGGAACCGGTGGCGCTTTTTTGCGTGGGGGTTGATAATATGGAGCAAATTCGTTCTTTTCATGGGGGGGAGGCGCACGATCAACTCTTGGTTGAGATTAGTAAAGAGTTGCAGTCCATTTTGCGTTCAGAGGATATGATTGGGCGGTATGAGGAGCATGGATTTTTGGCATTGGTAGGGTGTAATCCCAATCAGGCTGAAGGCGTTGCTCAACGGCTATGCGGAACGATTCAGAAAAAAGTGTGTTTGTTTGAGGGAAAGCGGTTGCGAACCACCACGACGGTTGGGGTGGGAGTCTATCCCGAACATGGGAAAAATTTGCATGAGCTGTATACGAAAGCACAGCAAGTGATCGACCATTGTCGTGAAAATGATATTCGGGGCTATGCCTATTATGATGAGGCGTTGCATCGGAAGCAAAAGTCGCGGCGAAACCAATCAATGGAAGCGACAAGGAAATTGAGGTAGAGATGAAGTTGGGTGTGAATGTTGATCATGTAGCTACGTTGCGTCAGATGCGTGGAACGATTTATCCGGATCCGTTAGATGCGGCTATAATTGCGGCGCGGGCGGGAGCGCATGGGATCACGGCTCATTTGCGCGAAGACCGTCGGCATATTCAGGATGAGGATATTTATCGACTCAAGTCGTTGCAGCCGTTGCCATTGAATTTGGAGATGGCGAATGTGCCTGAAATTGTTGATTTTGCGTTGGAGATCAATCCGAATGAAGTTTGTTTGGTTCCAGAAAAACGGCAGGAATTGACAACAGAAGGTGGTTTAGATGTGGTGGGTCAGTATGAGCAATTGTGCCCGACGGTGGATCAGTTATTGCAGGCGGGCATTGAAGTGAGTCTGTTTGTTGATCCAGATACGGTCACGTTGGAGGCGTGCCGACAGATGGGGGTTTCGGTGGTTGAGTTGCATACGGGTTCGTATTGCGATGCCGATGTCAATGAACAGCCGGGGTGGTTGGAAAAATTAATAATGGGAGCTCAAACTGCGCATGAATTGGGTCTTCAGGTGAATGCGGGTCATGGGATAACGACCGATAATATCGGTGGGATTCTTTGTGTGCCTCATTTGGCGATGCTGAATATTGGGCATAGCTTGGTGAGTCGGGCTGTTTTTCTGGGTATGCAGGGGGCGGTCGAAGAGATGCTTTCGGCGATGGCTGAGTATCAGGGCTAGGTGGCTGAATGAAAATAGTTGATGCAGAGACGATGCGGTTGCTTGATCAGCGGGCGATGCAAGAAGAGGGCATTCCTGAGGCAGTTTTGATGCAGCGTGCGGGACATGGCGTTGCGGATGCGGTTGAGCGATTGGCGATGATACATCAATTAACCGATCTATCGATTTTGATGCTGGCAGGGATGGGCAATAATGGCGGAGATGTTTTTGTTGCGGCGCGTTATTTGTGGGAGCGGGATATCGAGGTAAACGTTCGTTTGGCGGGGCGTGCTTCGTCGCTGACGGGCGCCGCAGAGGCGGCGTATCAATTTGCAAGAGAGGGTGAGGTTCCGATCGAAAGTTGTCCGGATGAGGTCGATTGGACGGATGTTCCGGAAGCGGATATTTTAGTGGATGGTTTATTGGGAACAGGTTTTTCGGGTGAACCACGTGGTGTGATGAAGGCGGCGTTGGCGTGGGCGGATGCGTTGGCGGAGCGGCTGTTGGTGGTGGCGGTGGATCTTCCTTCTGCCATGGCGGTTCGGGCGGATGTTACGGTTGCGTTGGGCTTGCCTAAAAAGGAGAGTGTGGCGGCGGATCGGGTAGATATGACGGGTCGAGTTGAGGTGGTTGATATTGGGATTCCTGAACGATGTATTGAGGCGATTGGGAGTACGGGAACTGAGTTAATAACGGATGTGGATGTGGCACCCCTTTTGTTGCGTCGAAAGCGGAACAGCCATAAAGGGGTCTATGGTCATTTGCATTGCATGGGTGGATCCCCGGGTATGAGTGGGGCTATGGTGTTGGCGGCGCGTGCGGGTTTGCGTGGGGGTGCCGGCTGGGTTTCGGTGATGGTGCCGGAGTTGATTGTGGAGGTGGTGGCTTCACGTGTGCCGGAGGCGATGGTGCAGGCGGATGAGCCTGCTCGGAAGGCTGATGCGATGGTGGTGGGTCCGGGTATGGGATGTTCCCCTGAAACACAGCAACGGGTTTTGAGTCTTTTAAAAGAGGAGGGGGCTCCGTTGGTTTTGGATGCGGATGGGTTGGCGGCGCTAGGTGAAGACCTTGAGCCGATTCTTCAATCAAAGCGGGAGCTTGTGATGACGCCGCATCCGGGTGAGTTTGCGGGCTTGTTTGGAATGAAGGTGGAGGACTTGCAACTGGACCGAGAGGCGCTGGCAAAAATGGCGGCGACGCCATTACAGGTTGTGGGTGTGCTGGAGGGGGCGCGTACGGTGGTGGCGGCTCCGGGTGGGCGGGTAGCGGTGAATGCAACGGGGAACCCGGGGATGGCTACGGCGGGCATGGGCGATGTGTTGGCGGGGTTGATTGGGGGTTTGTTGGCGCAAGGGCTATCTTCATTTGAAGCGGCTTGCGCGGGCGTATGGTTGCATGGGCATGCAGGGGATTTGGCGGCTGGGGCGGGGGCTGAGATTTCCCTCTGTGCGGGTGATGTGATTGAAAAACTGCCTGATGCTTTTCGAGCCGTGGGCCCGAGATAGCGTTAAAACTGGGCGAGAAAGCGCTGGTCGTTTTCGTACAAGTGACGAATGTCGTTAATGCCAAAGAGAATCATTGCAATCCGCTCAATACCCATGCCAAACGCGAATCCGGAGCAACAAGCTGGATCGTATCCAACATTGATGAATACATTGGGGTCAACTAGACCGGCTCCTAATACTTCTATCCATCCCAGTTTATCATGTTTAATATCAACCTCTACACTCGGTTCAGTAAAAGGGAAATAGTGGGGGCGGAATCGTATTTCTGCTTTGGGTCCCATAAGTTCTCGTGCGAAATGATTTAGGGTTGCTTTGAGATCAGCAAGTGAGACTTCTTCGTCGATATAGAGGCCTTCAATTTGATGAAAATTTGCACTATGAGTCGCATCCGAGGTATCGCGCCTATAACACCGACCGGGTGAGATAATGCGAATGGGTGGCTTGTTTTCTTTCATGTAGCGAATTTGTACTGGACTGGTGTGGCAACGGAGGAGTTCGCCGCTATTGAGATAGAAGGTATCTTGTTCGTCGCGCGATGGGTGGTCGGCGGGGGTGTTGAGGGCATCAAAATTGTTGAAGACGGTTTCGATGTCGGGCCCATCGGCTACGGTAAAGCCGAGGGTTTGGAAGATAGATGTGATGCGTTCGGTGATTTGGGTGATGGGATGGCGGGTTCCAAGGGATTGCCACTGTCCGGGTTGTGAGCAATCAAAGAGGGGTTGTTGCGTTTTGGGTGCGGCTTCGGATTGGCGGGCTTGAATGCATTCGGTGAGCTCTTTTTTTAGTTCGTTAACGGCTTTTCCGAAGAGCGGTTTCTCTTCGGCGGGTACGTTTTTTAGCTCGGCCATGAGGAGCGGAAGTCGACCTTTACGGGATAGATATTCAATGCGAACGGCTTCGATCTCTTCGGTGGTTTGAGCGGCTGTTGCCGCTTGGAGTGCGATGGTTTTAATCTGATTGAGTTCGTCTAAGTTCATAGTCTTTTAGTTTCTTCGCTTGAGAGCAGATGGCAATTGCTTTTTGGGTTTTATTTTTCGGCTAGGAGAGTGGCTCGGAGCGGGGCGGGATAGCCTTCTATCGTTTTTTTGGGGTCGGTTGGATCGAGAAAATCGGGTAATGACTCGAAGGTCATCCATTCCGTTGATCGTTGCTCTTGGGGAGAGGTGGGGGTGATGTCTACGGTGCGGATTTGCTTGAAGCCGATGCGTTGAAGCCATTGTTCTAAGGTGGATAGTGAGGGGATGAACCAGACATTTCGCATTTTTGCATATCTACCATCGGGTACGAGCGCGTAGCCAAGTGGACCTTCCGTGATGAGGGTTTCGAGGACGAGTTCGCCGCCAGGTTGGAGTAGAGTGTGCAGGTGTTGTAGGTGGTCAAAAGGCGATTTTCGGTGATAGAGAATGCCCATTGAAAAGAGGGTGTCAAAGGTATCAGTGGAGGGAGGAATGTCTTCGAGTGCCATGGGAAGCACCCAGGCAGGTGCGTGGGTTTGTAGGAGATGTTTAACGGCAAAATATTGGCAAACAAAGAGGGGTTGGGGGTCGATGCCGATCGCGAGTTTGGCACCGGCACCGGCGATGCGCCATGTGTGGTATCCGCTGCCGCAACCGATATCGAGAACGAGGCGGTCGGTGAGAGGTTTAATGTGTGGGGCGAGGCGGTCCCATTTCCAGTCTGATCGCCATTCCGTGTCGAGATGAAGACCATGTAGATGGAAGGGTCCTTTTCTCCAGGGTCGAAGTTGCATGAGGTGTTCTTTGAGACCATTGGGGGCATGACCGTGGGCAATCACTCCGCTTGCTAGATCGATTCGATCCGGCTTTAGGTGGGGTAATTGATAGAGTACCGCTTTCCAGTCCGAGATGTGTGCGTAGCGTTCGGGACGGAGGTTCCAGTTGATGAGGTCCGGTAGCGCTTTTGCCCAGTGTTGGATGGGGGTGTTTTCTAGCTGAGGATAGAGGGCGGTATAGTCAATCATTTGAAAGCCAACATGGAAGAAAAGTTAAAGCATTGAAACCAAGTTTCAACAGATTGAAAGCCGGATGATTTAAGTCGATGGTGATGCGTTTCGAGGGTTTCGGGAATGAGAACGTTTTCGAGGGCGGATCGTTTTTGGCTTATTTCTAGTTCGGAGTATCCATGGGCTCGTTTGAAATCTTGATGGAGCTCAATCATATGTTGATTGATGTGAGGGTCGGTAAAAGCGATTTTTTCTGAGAGAACGAGTACGCCTCCGGGTTGCATTCCTTTGGCAATACGATTGAGCAGATTTGTGCGCTGATCAATGGGGATGAACTGGAGGGTAAAGTTGAGAACGACAATGGATGCTTGTTCAATGGATTGGTCACGAATGTCACGGCAGTGCAGTTTTATGGCTTTATCGAGGCGTTGTGCTGCTTTGGCAACCATCTCCGGTGAGCTGTCGATGGCAATAAGTTGAGAGGTGGGGTCGGTGAGACCTTTTTGAAGGGCCTGCGTGGCGCCTCCTAATGAACATCCCAGATCGTATAGATTACTGTTGGGTGTGGCATAGCGGGCGGCAAGGGGGGTGAGCATGGAGAGAATAGCTCGGTAACCGGGTACGGAGCGTTCAATCATGTCGTCGAATACATCGACTACGCGAGCATCGAATCGGAACTCGCTTACATTGGCGATGGGTTGGTTGTATATGGCATCTTTGCTCATAGCCAAAACGTACGATATGTCACTCGACAGAGCCAAGCTAAAGCGTTAGCTTCATAAACATGAAAAGAAATTATTTACTTAGTATTGCCATATCTTTATGTACCGTTTCATGGGTAGAGGCAATTGTGATTGATAATGTGGCAATAGCGGAATCGAACCCAACCAATATAGCTGCGTATGCTGATTTTAATTGGGACTTTGTTCATAGCTATAAAGGATCTTCGGCCGTGGCGGTGGATTCGTATTGGGTGCTGACGGCGGCGCATGTGGCGGACGATGGGGGAAGCGGTTCGCTGATGGTGAATGGGGTTACGTATAATCAGCTGGAGCGGGTCTATCATGCGGATGCAGATCTAGCACTGGTTCGCTTCGACCAAGCATTACCGGGCTATCACGAACTATTTACGGGTTCTGTGCTTTCGACAGGTGCCAATCCGGAGTTGTTGCAGGTGGGTTGGGGTAATACGGGTACGGTTAGTTTAACTTCATTTTCGAATGGGCCGGGTGGGTCAGGTACGAAGCGGTGGGGTAGCAATCGTGCGGATATTCGCAGTACACTATTGGTTGATGTCGGCGGCTCTACGGGAGTAGTTTCGAATGATATTTTCCTCGCGGGTTTTACCAGTGGAGATACCGCTTATGAAGCAGGTGCTGGAACCCATGATTCGGGGGGCGGCTTATTTATCGAAGAGGGGGGTGAATGGAAGTTGGCTGGAACCATGCTCTATTTAAATGGAGACGC
>ERZ802830.2112-NODE-2112-length-18284-cov-6.58961_pt1 | contig 18284 bp, 16 predicted proteins | sample MGYA00345654_ERZ802830 | MGnify/ENA primary metagenome ERZ802830 (study PRJEB30503, sample SAMEA104212375) | marine metagenome | biome: Westerlies Biome; feature: [SRF] surface water layer (ENVO:00010504) within the epipelagic zone...; material: water...
ATATAACAGTAAATATTTAATTTATAACTTAAAAAATAGTTTTAGTTTTAAAACTTTCTTATGTGAGAGCAAAAAATGGATGAAGAAAATAAAATACTCCTTCAAAATGAATTTGATGGAATTTATACATTAACACTTAATAGACCAAGAGCGCATAATGCATTATCCTACGATTTATTGTTAGAAATTAGTAATGCACTAAACACTATTAAAAAAAATAAACGAATTAAAGTTTTGATTATTGACGCCAATGGACCATCTTTTTGTTCTGGCCATGACTTAAAAGAAATTAATTCGAAAAATGACAAAGAAAGTTATGAAAAACTTTTTAGCTTATGTAGCAGTGTAATGCTTTCAATCATAAAATTAGATATTCCAGTAATTGCCTCAGTGCATTCAACAGCTACGGCTGCAGGATGCCAATTAGTAGCAACATGCGATTTGGCCATTGCGTCAGATAAAGCTCGATTTGCTACACCAGGTGTAAATATTGGTCTTTTTTGTTCTACTCCCATGGTAGCACTTTCAAGAAATATTTCAAAAAAACATTCTATGGAAATGCTTTTAACTGGAGATCTTATTGATGCCCTTACAGCCAAAGAATATGGGCTTATAAATAGAGTTGTTCCTTTCAGGGATTTAAATGACACAGTTCTTGAGATTGCAAAAAAAATTCTCAAAAAATCATCAAAAACTATAGCAACAGGTAAAAAAGCTTTTTACGAACAATTAGAATTAGGTGTTTCTGAGGCTTATAAATTCACAAGTGAAATTATGACAAATAATATGACAGAGTATAATGCTCAAGAGGGTGTTGACGCATTTTTACAAAAAAGATCACCTGTTTGGAAAGACTAACCAAACTTAAATTTTTTCTTATGGTAATTTTTTTTCATTAATTGTATTTCGTTTGAACAAATTATATTTTTTTCTTTAAAAAATTCTTCATGGTTTTCTTCAATTTTATCCAAATCATATTTATAGTTAACCATTAGTCCAGCAGCACTATTTAGTGCCTTGTTAGATAGATCACCTAAAAAATTAATCCTGTGTAAATAAGCTCCATTTCCAAGGTGAAATCTTGCTACGCTGTCGTTTGGAAGTTTATCACTTCTTTCAGAGTTGAAAAAATAGTCTAAAGAGTTTTTTAGAATATCATCTTTATATTCATCAGTTTCATTTATGAATTGGCCATTATCAATACTCTTAAAAAGTTCATTATTATTTAATTCAAGCCAATCCATGAATCCAGGCACAGGAGACAATGTAACAAAATCTTTTATGTTTGGATAATCAGTTCTAATTGCATTAGCAACTTGCTTAATTAAAAAGTTACCAAAAGAAATACCCTTCAAACCCTTCTGGCAATTTGAAATTGAATAAAATACTGCAGTAGTTTCATTGCCCTTAGAAACCTTCTCTCGATCCTGAGATAAAACCTGATTAATACTTTCTGGAATCTTATCCATAAGTGCTACCACAACAAATATAAGCGGCTCATCTTGCATAGATGGATGAAAAAATGAAAAGCATAATCTATCATCAGGCTCTAATCTGTCTCTAAGATCATTCCAAGAGTTTATCTCGTGAACAGCTTCATACTCAATTACTTTTTCTAAAACAGAGGCTGGAGTTGACCAATTAATTTTTCTCAAAACTAGAAAACCAGTATTAAACCAGTTTTTAAAAAGTTTAACAAAATCATTATCTACCCTATTTAAGTTTGGTTGGCTTTTTAAAAATGTCAGTAGTTTTTCTCTAAGCTTTACAAGTCTGTTAGTACCCCCATCGGATGAATTTAGTCTGCTAAATATTTCTATTCTTTTAGGCTCTGATTTTTCAATTAAAGATTTCAAGTTTTCAGGGGAATTATTCTGATTAAAGGCCTTAACATCAACAAGAAGTTTTTCACCATCAATATCTAAATTTGTAGCTATGTATCTAAAAAAATCTAATAACTCATCTTCATTAAAATTTTCAATTTTTTCTAAAAGCTGTTCTGAAAAAATATTTGCTGAAGCTTCACCTTTTGCGTTTAAAATATTATCAACTAGGTTTTCAATAGTATAATTATCATTTGTATCTTTACTTCGATAAAAATTTTTTAAAAATTTTTTCCTACTTAATAGGTTATTTAATATATCATTTAAAAAAGATGATTTGGACATTTATAAGTTACTTTCCTTTCCAAACAGGATCTCTTTTTTCAGCAAAAGCTTTCGCACCTTCTAACTGATCATCACTTCCATACAAAGTATTTATTGTCGAAAATTCTTTTCTGTTCATCTTATTTAAAGTTTCCTGAAAGGAATGGTTCTCGGAGTATCTCGCAATTTCTTTTATAGCTGCAAAAACTAATGGTGGTCCAGAGGCTAAAAGATCTGCCATTTCTCTTGCACGATGCATTAGTTTTTCCTTTTCAACTATTTCATTAACAAAACCCCATTTATGTGCTTCTTGTGCGTCCAACCATCTCCCAGTAAATAAAAGCTCCATCGCTATATGATAAGGAATTCTTTTTGGAAGTTTTATTGTTGCAGCATCAGCTATAATACCAGATTTTATTTCAGGTAAAGCAAAAGTTGCATGCTCAGCAGCAATTATAATGTCGCATGACAGGGCCCATTCCAAACCACCACCACAGCAAATACCATTTATTGCAGCAATTACAGGCTTATTTAAGTTAGGTAATTCTTGAATACCGGCCCATCCACCTTCTCCATAATTTGTTGTAGGCTCCTCGCCTTCAGCAGCCGCCTTGAGATCCCAACCTGCACAAAAAAATTTTTCTCCTGCTGCTGTAACTATTGCAACCTTATAATGTGGATTATCTCTAAACTCTATAAATGCTTCACCCATTTTTCTGCTTGTTGCGCCATCTATAGCATTCGCTTTAGGACGGTCCAATACAAGTTCAAAAACTGGACCATTCCTATTGATTGTAATTGGGTTATTTGTCATCTATCTTCTCCTATATTAAGAACCCAAAGGCCTTAGTAATTCCCTTGAAATTATATGCCTTTGTATTTCACTTGTTCCATCATATATTCTCTCAACTCTTGCATCTCTCCAAAATCTCTCTAAAGGAAGATCATCCATAAGGCCCATACCTCCATAAATTTGAATAGTTTCATCTGTAACTTCAGCAAGCATTTCAGAGGCATACATTTTTGCTTGAGCAACTTCTCTATTTGCGGGTAAATTTTGATCTAATCTCCATGCAGAACTTAGAGTAAGAAAATCAGCTGCATCAATTTTTGTAATCATGTCTGCAAGCTTAAATGAGACTCCTTGAAATTTACCAATTTTTTGTCCAAATTGTTCTCTTTCAGACGCCCAATCAAGAGCATAATTAAAAACTCTGCGAGCTCTGCCAACACACATTGCAGCAACTGACATTCTAGTGGCGTACAACCAATCATTAGCCACATCAAAACCTTTATGTAATTCACCAAGTATTTTACTTTTAGGCAACCTGCAGTTATCAAATGTTAAAATGCAGTTTTGGTAACCTCTATGAGATACTGAATTATAACCATCTTTTATTTCAAATCCAGGAGTACCCCTATCGACTAAGAAACAAGTAATGAGCTTCTTTTTCCCCCTTGGTGTATCTTCCTCACCAGTAGCAATAAAAACGATAATAAAGTCAGCAATGTTTGCATGTGATATAAAGTGCTTTGTTCCATTAATAATGAAGTCATCCCCATCTTTTTGAGCAAAGCATTTCATCCCCCTAACATCTGAACCTGCGGAAGGCTCAGTCATTGCCAATGCATCAAACTTATCACCTTTAATTGCAGGATATAAATATTCTTCTCTTTGATCATTGTCGCATGCCATTAAAATATTGGACGGCCGACCCCAAAATATTGTTAACCCTTGGCTACCTCTACCTAGTTCTCTTTCAAGTAAAGCAAATGTAAGATTATCTAATCCGCCTCCACCAACTTCTTCTGGCATATTAGGAGCAAAAAAACCTAATTCTTTGACTTTATTTTTAATTTCTTGACCAACTTCATAAGGAACGATGCCTGATTTATCTATATCATTTTCGAGTGGATAAATCTCCTTTTCAACAAATGATCTAACTGTTTCAACAACCATTTCCTGTTCATCGCTCAGACCAAAGTTCATTTTATTTCCTAATAATTTAAGATTTTAAAGATTTATTTATTAACTATCATAATTATAGTAAATATAAATAATTTATCAAAATTAATTATAATGAATTATAAGTTTTTTGATTTCTTTTTTACTTAAAATAGAAAAGAATATGAATTAAGTGATTGATATGATTTCAACTGACAAATTTTATAATTATCCACTTTTGATAAAACAATTACTAATTTCTCCTTTGTCTTCTAACCCTAATCAGGAGATCATTAATGATCATGGCATTTGTTTAAATTATAAAGACCTTAATGAAAGAATTTATACTTTAAGTAATGCTCTTAATGATATTGGAATTAAAAAAGGAGATACAGTTGGAGTTATGGATTGGGATACAACTAGGTATCTAGAGTGTTTTTTTGCAATTCCAATGATAGGAGCAATTTTACATACTATTAATGTGCGCCTTTCTGAACAACAAATCTTGTATACAATAAATCATGCTGAAGATGATGCTATTTTAATAAATACAGACTTTATTCCAATTATAGATAAAATTAAAGGTAAGTTTACAAGGCCGATTAAAATAATAGTCGCAGGTAGTGAAACAATTAATATTGAATTTGAAGGCCTTAAAGTAAGCTCTTATAATTATGATAGTTTTTTTCAAAACTATGATTCAAATTTTAATTTTGAAGATTTTGATGAAAACACAGTAGCAACTAAATTTTATACTACTGGTACAACTGGAGATCCAAAAGGTGTTTCTTATACTCATCGTCAATTAGTACTTCATTCTCTAGGCTTTATTGCTGGTTCATCTGTTTCTAATTATAGTCATAGATTTCATAATGAAGATGTATATATGCCCTTAACACCAATGTTTCATGTGCATGGATGGGGCTTCCCATATATGGCTACTTTATTAGGTGTTAAGCAAATCTATCCATCAAAGTATGAACCTGAAAAGTTATTGAATTTAATAAAAAAAGAAAAAGTTACATTTTCTCATTGTGTACCCACAATTCTACAAATGATTTTAAGTACAAATAAAAAGTTGAAATTTGATTTATCAAACTTAAAATTAATTATTGGTGGTTCTGCTCTGCCGAGAAACTTAGCAATTGAAGCTAAAAATCAGGGAGTAAATGTAGTCAGCGCATATGGAATGTCAGAAACATGTCCATTTCTCACTATTGCACAAATTCCATCTCAAAAAATGAATACTTTAGATAGTGAATTGATTGAGTTAAAATGTAAAACAGGAAAGCCAGGACCATTAGTTGAATTACGAGTTGTTGATAAAAACTTAAAAGATGTTCCAAGAGACAACAGATCAACAGGTGAAGTAGTGGTTAGAGCTCCATGGTTAACTAATGAATATATTAAGGATAGTGAAGCATCAAAAAAATTATGGGAAGGAGGTTATTTGCATACAGGTGATGTTGGTTATTTAGATGAAACTGGATCATTAATAATCACAGATAGGATTAAGGACGTAATTAAGTCAGGCGGCGAATGGATATCTTCATTACAAATTGAAGATATAGTCCTGAAATGCAAAGGAGTTAAAGAAGTAGCCGCAATAGGAATTGAAGATAAAAAATGGGGTGAAAGACCAATAATTATAGTCTCTACAATAGATAGTGAAAATAATTTAGATACGGAAAAAATTATAAAGCAAAATATCAAAATACAAATTGACAAAGGCTTTCTTTCTAAGTGGGCGATGCCTGATAAAATTGAATTCGTTAGCGATATAGAAAAAACTAGTGTAGGAAAAATAAATAAGAAACTTCTTAGAAAAAAATATACCCTGTAAAAGATACAATTCAATTTTAATTAAAAAAGATAACTAATATAAAGCAATATTCATGTTTAATAATAATAATCAAGTTAAGGGATTAATCTTAACTTCTATAGGTGTATTGGCAATTGTCCCTGATAGTATTCTCATAAGATTAATCCAAGCAGATATCCTCACAATTACTTTTTGGAGAGCTTTAATACCTGGAATAATAATTTCATTTGCAGTAATGATTTTTTATAGAGAACCTACTTTAAACTTTATAAAATCACCAAAGCCTAGCGGGTTAATTTTTATAGTTTCACATTCATTTGGTACGCTTCTATTCGTTGTAGCAATTGAATTAACATCTATTGCAAGTGCTCTGTTCATAATAAGTACGTCACCAATTTTTGCTGCTATTATTAGTAGAATTTTTCTTAATGAGAAAATTACAATTAGAATGATTTACACAATTATAGGTGCATTGATAGGAATTGGAATAATAACTTTAGGATCATTTAATACTGAACCAGTCTTTGCTGTTGGAGACGTTGCTGCGCTTGGAACTGCTTTTTGTTTAGCTATAAGTTTAACTGCTGCAAGAAGCGCAACCAATTTTTCTATGATACCTGCAGTTGGCATTTCCTCACTTATAACACCTTTGTGTATATTATATTTCATTGACCCGTTTAACTTACAATTTTCTGATTGGATGTTTATACTTTTGCTTGGTGTAGTTTTTGCTCCTATTGCAACTTGTTTAATTGCTACTGGTCCAAGATATATAACATCAGCAGAAGTTTCATTATTATTGTTACTAGAAGCTGTTTTGGCTCCAATTTTAGCTTGGTTTATTTTATTTGAGTTTCCAGGCTATCAGACAATTATTGGAGGTATCGTTGTTATTACAGTATTAGTGTTTTCAAATATGATGGCATTACGTCATTCTAAAAAGATAATATGAATAATAAAATTTATAAGGAGATAAAATGATTTGGAATGTTTATTTGTCAGGGGAAATTCATACTGATTGGAGAAATGAAATAAAAAACCAAGCTCAAAAAGAAAAATTAAATGTAAAATTTACTGAACCAGTGACTAATCATGAATTTTCAGATGATTGTGGGATAGCTATAACTGGAGCTGAAGCAAAAAAGTTTTGGCATGATTACAAAGGTGCAAGCATCAATGCAATAAGAACTAGAACTTACATTAAAAAGGCAGATATAGTGGTTGTAAGATTTGGAGAAAAATACAAACAATGGAATGCTGCATTTGACGCAGGGTATGCATCAGCATTAAATAAATCAATAATCGTTATTCATAGTGAAGAACATCAACACGCTCTCAAAGAAGTAGATGCCGCCGCATTAGCCGTAGTTAATGAACCATCAAAAATAATAGACATACTTAAGTACGTTATAAATAGTGAATTAAAGTAATTATTAAAATTTATTTATACTTGTTTAAGTGCCTGGTCTAAGTCAGCAATTATATCATCAACATCTTCAATACCAACTGATAATCTAATTGCATCTGAACTAGCGCCTGCTCCTTCTCTTTGTTCCTCGGTTAATTGCCTATGTGTAGTAGATGCAGGATGAAGAATTAAACTTCTAGTGTCTCCAATATTTGCAAGATTAGAATGTAAATCTACACAATCAATAAGCTTTACGCCTGCGTTATATCCACCTTCAACACCAAATGTAAAAACAGCACCTTTACCTTTAGGCAAATATTTATTAGCTAAATCATAAAATTTATTCGATTTAAGTCCAGGATAAGATACCCAAGATACTTTTGGATGTTTTTCTAACCATTCAGCAACTGCCTGAGCATTTGAACAATGCCTTTCCATTCTTAAAGGTAAAGTCTCTACACCTTGAAGTAAATTCCATGCTGACTGTGGGCTTAATGTAGATCCATAGTCTCTTAAACCCACCATTCTAGCTTTCATTGTAAATCCAAAGTCACCAAAAGTTTCTGCAAAAGTTAAACCATGATATGCTTGATCAGGCTTTGACATTCCAGGATATTTATCATTTCTATGCCAGTCTATTTTACCTGATTCTATTAGAATACCTCCCATTGTATTTCCATGACCACCAATAAATTTTGTAGTTGAATGAACAACTAAATCAGCACCCCACTCAAAAGGTCTTAATAAATAAGGTGACGCCAGTGTATTATCTACTATTAGTAAAACTCCATGTTTGTTTGCAATTTCAGCAATTTTTTCTAAATCAAGAATTATCCCGCCAGGGTTTGCAACACCCTCACAAAAAATAAATTTTACTTTATCATTCATTGCCTTTTCAAAGTTTTTAGGATCAGTAGGATCTACAAAATTACATTTCCATCCTAACTTTGGAAAACTAACTCCAAACTGAGTAACTGAACCACCGTAGAGATTTCTAGATGCTATAAATTCATCTCCTGCTTCCATAAGTGTAGCAGCTGCAATAAATTGAGCAGCATGTCCAGATGATGTAGCAACAGCACCCCTTCCACCTTCTAATTGAGCTACCCTTTCTTCAAATACAGAGACAGTCGGATTAGTCATTCTTGAATATACATATCCAAATGTTTGTAAATTAAATAATTCGGCACCGTGCTCTGCATCATCAAACACAAAAGATGTTGTCTGATAGATTGGTGTTCCACGAGCACCAGTTACTGGATCAGGTCTTGCTCCTGCGTGAACAGCCAGAGTTGAAATTCCATATTCTCTTGATTGACCGTCTCCACCAGGAATATTTGATTTTACGTTATCTACGTTTTTTCTATCAGTCATGATTTTGGCGACTTTAATGTTTTTGCAGTTATAATTCCAGAATTTACACCTAACCAGGACAATTCACCAGACAGTCTACCAAATTCAATTTTTGGACATCTATCCATGATAACCTCTAGACCTGCCTCTTCTGCTAACTCAGCTGCGAAATCATTTCTTACTGTCAGCTGCATCCACAAGTATTTTATACCACGAGCATCTTTATTATTTATTACGTCCTTAGTAATATCCAATGCTTCTTCAGTTGTTCTAAAAATATCAACCATATCCAGTTGGTGTGGAACATCAGCAAGAGAACCGTATACTTTTTCACCAAGAACCGTTTCACCAACTCTTGCCGGATTTATAGGAATAATTTTAAAGCCTTTATGTTGAAGGTAAGTCATAGCGTAATAACTTGGCCTCCTCCAAACAGTACTTGCACCAACTAAAGCGAAAGTTTTTACATCTCTTAAAATTCTTCTTAGCTTTGCATCTGAGTAGCTATTATGATGTTCTAAAAACCGATAACTACTCTTATCATGTTCTTTTTTATTAGGTTCGAGCATATAATTATTCCTGAATTAAAATTGTAGATATCACAATTTATAATCGAAACTCATCATTTGTAAACTTAGATTTAATAATAAAAAAAAATTGCATATCTAAACAATTTTAAACCTTTAAAGATATGCAATTTTAACATTAAAAATTTAAAAAATAATATACAGCTTATTTTCAGAATTTATTTTTTTCTGAAATTAAAAATACTATAATTAGATTTAACAATCTAATGTAAAATCTCTTTCCCATTGAGTTAAACTTCTAGAATAATCGTTCCATTCTATATTTTTAATTTTTAGATAAGCATTATAGAACTCATCTCCTAAATGAGATTTTAATACTTTATTTTTTTGAAATTCTCTAATTGAGTCAATTAAATATAGCGGAAGTTTTTTTACATTTTTGGCCTTTTCACTCTCGTTATACATGTCTATGTCTAATCTTTTACCTGGATCAATTTTATTTTCAATTCCATCTAACCCTGAAGCAAGAATAGCGGCAGCCATTAAATATGGATTTGCAGCACCATCAGCTAATCGAAATTCAATTCTACCTGGACCAGGAATTCTAATCATATGGGTTCTATTATTTCCACCATAAGTAACGGTATTAGGAGACCAAGTTGCGCCTGAGTTAGTAACTGGAGCATTTAATCTTTTATAACTATTTACAGTTGGATTAGTAATTGCACACATTCCAATAGCATTCTGGATTAAACCTCCTAAAAAATTATACCCTAAAGAGGACAGTCCTAATTCTCCTTTATCATCATGAAATAGATTTTTTGATTTATTAGTATTCCATAATGAAATATGCATATGACATCCATTCCCAGTTAAATGGCTAAATGGTTTAGGCATAAAAGTAGCTCTTAATTCATGCTTTTCAGCTATAGATTTTACCATAAACTTAAAAAAAGCTTGCCTATCTGCTGTAGTCATTAGGTCTGAATAATCCCAATTCATTTCAAATTGGCCATTTGCATCCTCATGATCATTTTGATAGGTTCCCCAACCCAAATTAATCATGCTATCACAAATTTCAGATATAACGTCATATCTTCTCATTAAAGCCTGTTGATCATAGCAAGGCTTGCCTGCTATATCTTTACTATCAGATATGCTTTGACCATCTTTTGAGATCAACATAAATTCAGGTTCAACCCCACCCATCATTACATATCCAGAAGTTTTAGCTTTATCAATTAATTTACTAAGTATTACCCTTGGTGCTTGATCAACCAACTTGTCATTCATACTTAAATTTCCTGGCACCCATGCCACTTCTGGTTTCCAAGGTAATTGAATAACAGCTTCAGGATCAGGTAGACAAAACATATCAGGATAAGAAGGTGTCATATCAAGAAATGTGGCAAATCCTGCAAATCCTGCTCCTTCTTTTTCCATTTCTGCGATAGCTGGAGTTGGAACTAGTTTTGATCTCTGAACCCCATTAAGATCTAAAAAATTAATTAAAAAATATTTAATTTTATTTTTCTTTGCAAAAATTTCTAGTTTACTGCCCATTTTTATCTCCATTCATTAGTTCTACTTGCCAGGTATCCAATCTGTGCCTGCTAGGGGCACTCTTGCCATTGCAGATGCCTCAAGAGTTAATGCATTTAAATCTTCAGGTTCTAAATTTCTAATATGACTTTTTCCACAAGCTCTTGCAAGCGTTTGTGCTTCTAAAGTTAAAACTTTTAAATAATTTGCTAGCTTTTCACCACCAATTTTTGGATCTAACCTTGATGCAAGTTTTTCATCCTGAGTAGTAATACCTGCAGGATCATTACCTGCTTGCCATTCATCATAAAAACCTGATTTAGAACCAATTTTTTTATATTCATCTTCTAGTTCTGGACTATTATCACCTAAAGCTATTAGTGCGGCAGTTCCAATCGATACAGCGTCTGCACCAAGCGCAATCGCTTTTGCAACATCTGCTCCAGATCTTATTCCTCCAGAAACAATTAATTGAACACCGTCTCTGTGCATACCAAGTTCTTTAAGGGCATCGGCTGCCATTCTTACTGCTGGAAGAGTTGGTATTCCTACATGCTCTATAAAACATTCTTGAGTTGCACCTGTCCCTCCTTGCATTCCGTCAACTACAATTACATCTGCACCAGATTTTACTGCTAGTAAAGTATCGTAATACGTTCTTGTTGCGCCAACTTTTACGTAAATAGGAACTTTCCAACCTGTAATTTCTCTTAATTCTCTTATTTTGATTTCAAGATCATCAGGTCCAGTCCAATCTGGATGTCTGCAAGCACTTCTTTGATCTATATCTTTTGGTAAAGTTCGCATTTCAGCAACCCTATCAGATATCTTTTGTCCAAGAAGCATTCCTCCACCACCAGGTTTGGCACCTTGTCCAATTACTACCTCTATGGCATCAGCTTTTCTTAAATCATTTGGGTTCATTCCATATCTTGAGGGAAGGTATTGATAAACGAGTTTTGTAGAGTGACCTCTCTCTTCTTTAGTCATTCCACCATCACCTGTGGTTGTGCTTGTACCTACAGAAGAAGCACCACGACCTAGGGCCTCTTTAGCATTTGCAGATAGGGATCCAAAACTCATTCCAGCTATGGTTATTGGAATGTCAATGCACATTGGTTTTTCTGAAAATCTAGTTCCTAATTCAACATTAGTACCACAATTCTCCCTGTATCCCTCTAATGGATAACGTGATACACTAGCTCCTAGAAAAACTAAATCATCAAAATGAGGTAGTTTTCTCTTTGCTCCAAAACCCCTTATTTTATAAATTCCATCTTTAGCAGCTCTCTGAATGTCAGATATTGTTGCTCTATCAAATAAATAAGATTCTCTCCCATTTTTTGAGCTATTTGCCATATATTAAATCCTTATATTTAATAGTTATCTAAATTTTTTACATCAAAATTATAAAGTTTTCTTGCTGAACCTAATCTTCTAAATTTTGATGTATCATCATTTATATTTGCACTTTTAAGTAATTTCTCAAGTCTTTCAACATGTTCTTTTCGCATTTCTTTTTCCACGCAGTCAGAACCGAGATTACCTAAATTTCCTTTTATAAATATTGTTGTTTCATAAATAGAATCACCTAAACCATCTTCCGCATCACCGCATATTACTAAATTACCCGACTGTGCCATAAACGCTGAATTATGTCCTACTGAACCTTTCACTACTATGTCTATACCTTTCATAGAAATTCCACATCTAGCTGAAGCATTACCTTCGATTACCAATAGCCCACCGTGGCCTGTAGCTCCAGCAGATTGGCTTGCATCTCCTTTAACAATAACCTTTCCACTCATCATATTCTCAGCAACTCCAACACCAGCATTTCCATAGATTGTAATATGAGAATTCTGGTTCATGCCAGCACAATAATAACCTACATGCCCATTAATTTTCACTTCAATATCAGTATCTAAACCAGTTGCAATTGCGTGGGCGCCCATTGGATTGATTATGTCAAAATGATTAAAATTATTACCATCTCTTTTTTGAAGTGTTTTATTCAGTTCCTTTACTTCGGTATTATTTAAATCTATCTCTTTAATTTGATCCATTATCCACCCCAACTGTAAATTTTTCCTGGGCTTGGCTCCCAAACATCTGCATTAGAAATGTCAGGCAACCTCGATAAAGCCCTGAATTCTGAAGCCATTCCAACCCAGTCTTCAGTTTCAGCTATTACTGCTGGTTTACAAGCTATTCTATCCCTTAAAACAGCAAATCCATTTTTAGTTCCAACTGCAAAGGTGTAAAATCCATCTAGATCATCTAAAGCATCCTCAAGTGCTTCTTTTAAGCTTAATCCTTCCTCCATTTTATATGATAGGTAACCTGCAGCAACTTCACTATCATTTTCTGTTTGAAAAACTATGCCTTTTTCTTTGCTAAGCCATTTTCTAAATTCGTTATGATTTGATAAAGATCCATTATGAACCAAGCATAAATCTTCACCAGTATTGAAGGGATGAGCGCCTTGTGTTGTGACCGCACTTTCTGTTGCCATTCTTGTATGCCCTATCATATGGGTTCCGCTCATTTCCTCTACTTGAAACTGATCTAAAACATCATCTGGCATTCCAACCTCTTTAAAAATTTCGAGACTTTGGCCAATACTTGTAATATTAATTTCTTTAAATTCAGCAGTTAAAAAGTTTCTTAGTTCAGATGGGTTAAAACTTATTTCAAAAGTTGCGTGTGATGAAACACGAGAAACATTAATATTCAATTTAAAATGGTTAAAAATTGATTTCTCAATTTCTGAAAAATCAAAATTTTCAATTGATGAATGCAGTGTAACTTTAAAGTTTTTATTGAGGTTATTTCTATAGATTGCAAACCCAGAACTATCTGGTCCTCTGTCCCCCATTTCTCTTAACATAGGTGAAAATAATTTACCTAGTTGCGAATAAAGCTCTTTATTCTTTAGGTATATGCCAACTATTCCACACATACAAATCTCCAATTATAAATGTTAAAAAACTCTAAGATTAAACAAGCATAGCCAAAATAATAATTTTATCTATCTTTATTTATTTAAAACTTAGTTTTTGAATTGTAATCTTCTGCTTGCAATAGTAACTATTATTCCAGCTACAATAATTAAAATTATTCCAAAAGATTCATAAAGTGAAATTGTTTGTCCTAGTATAAACCATCCAGAAAAACCGGCAAAAATAAAAAATGAATATTCAAAAACATTCAAATAACTTGTATCTGCCATCTGATAGGCTTTTGTAAGTAAACCAATACCTATCAGGCTACCAATTGATTGTAAGAAAATCAAAGTCCAAAGCAATTTTGATCCAAAAGTCCATTCGGAGGTAAAAAAACTAGGAATAGATAAGTCAAAACTTTGTATATCATAAGCACTGATTGCAAGTGTTCCTAAAAGCCCACAAAGTCCAATAGCTAAAAAAAACATCAGGTTTAATGTTAAAAGGTTTTCTTTTGAACAGAGTCGCCAAGTGGCCATGTTACCCATAGCTAAAAATGCCCCTCCAAATACTGGAAGAAAATTCAAAAAAGAAAATTGCTCATTAAAAGGGTCAAGTATAAACCAAACTCCAATAGATCCTATTATTACTGCTAAGATTCTTCTAAAACCAATAACTTCGTTATATAGAAAATAAGAAATCAAAAGTACAAATATAGGCGAAGTAAACATACCTGCGCCTACAACTGCGATTGATAAAAAAGATAAACATCCAAAGTAAATTAACATTGATGCTGTATATAAAAAACTTCTTATAATTACTGCTGACCAATTAACAATAATTAATTTTCTTCTGGTGATTAATAGTACTAATGAAATTAAACAAATAACAATTATACTTCTGCACAAATGAAATTGCCATAAACTACTCTCTTTTGAAATTAAAGGGACTAATATATCGTTTGGACCAATAATTACAAAAGCTAAGATTATTAGAAGACCCCCTTGTATTTCTGGAGGAAACTTTAGAAAAAAATTTTTCATTAATTAAATAGTTTATTATAGTTATTTCTTAGATTTTGTTTTTGAACTTTACCCATAGCGTTCCTAGGTAATGCATTCACAAATATAATTTTCTTTGGCTGTTTAAATTTAGCGAGCTTTGTTTGAACAATTTCCATAATAGAGCTTTCTGAAACTTTTTCTCTGTCTGCAACAACAACAGCTACAACAGCTTCGCCAAAATCTTTATGTGTTACGCCTATAACAGCTGTCTCTTTAACATTATTTATTCCATCAATTACTACTTCTATCTCTTTTGGATAAATATTTAACCCGCCTGAAATAATTAGATCTTTATTTCTTCCAATAATAGAAAGATAACCATCAGAGGAAAACTTTCCCAAATCACCAGTTACAAAATATCCATCATCAGTAAAACTTTCCTTGGTTTTATCACTCATCTTCCAGTAGCCTTCAAAAACATTTTCACCTTTGATTTCAATCATTCCAATTTTTTCACTAGCCATTTCATGATTTTTTTCAGTGTCTATAATTCTAATTTTTATTCCTGGCAAAGGAAAGCCAACTGTACCAGCCCTTCTCTCACCATCATATGGGTTTGAAGTATTCATATTAGTTTCAGTCATTCCATATCTTTCCAAGATTTTGTGGCCTGTAAGACTTTCGAATTCTTTATGAGTTTCAGAAAGAAGCGGTGCAGAACCTGATATAAAAACTCTAATATTTTTTGTGATCTGAATGTTTAATTTGTTACTTTCTATCAATCTAGTATAAAATGTTGGAACACCCATCATCACTGTAGATTTTGGTAAATACTCAATAACTTTTTCTGTTTGAAATTTTTTAATAAAGTGAATTTTGGCTCCACTTAACAAACATAAATTACACGCTACAAATAACCCGTGTATATGGTAAATTGGTAGTGCATGCAGCAAAACATCATTTCCATTAAATTTCCAAATCCTTAAGAGTTCTCTTGTATTCGAAAAGAGATTATTGTGACTAAGCATTGCTCCTTTTGATCTTCCAGTAGTTCCAGAAGTATATAAAATGGATGCAATATCATCTTTTTTTCTTTTGACCGATTGAAAACTAGTTTTTTGAGTTCTAACATTTTTGATAAAAGTTCCAGACCCGTCGTTATTCAAAGAAAATGTTTTGAGATTTTTATTTTTAACTTCTTTTAAGCTTTTATCATTAGAGATAAATATATAAGGCATTGAGTTATCAATAAAGTACTCTATTTCGGAAGCTGTATAATCAGTATTAACAGGAATAAAGATTCCTCCAGCTCTTATAGTTGATATATATAATGCAAATGAAAAAATTGATTTCTCAAGTTTAACTAATACTCTATCACCTTCACTAAGACCTGATGCAATTAACAAATTAGCAATTTTATTTACAAGATCATCAAATTCTTTAAAAGAGTATTTTTGGCTCTCAGTTTCAATAAATATTTTATTCGAATTTGCATGGACTGAAAATAAATTGTCATTTAAAAAATTAGAGGACATTTAAAAATATTTAAGGTTACTAAAATAAAACCTATTTAATCCTCTCTACAATTGATAACTTTCTTTGCATTTCTCGCAATACAGGTCTTTCGATTAATTTGCCATCAATAACAAGTAATCCTTTTCCCGATTTCTCAAATTCATCTACAATTTTTCTTGCATGTTCTATTTCAGTTTCAGAAGGTGTAAAAACTTCATTTAGCATTTTAATTTGTTTAGGATGAATTGAACCTTTACCACTAAAACCTAAATTTTTTGCCAAAATTGCCTCTTGTTTCATTCCATCCATATTTTCTAAGTCAAGATATGGGACATCTAAAACATCAATCCCAGCATTTGCTGCGGCATGAACAATTTTGGATCTCGCAAATAGTAAATTATCCCAAGTATTTTCGCATCTTAAGTCAGCTGCCATGTCAACACCTCCAAAGAACAGTGCTGCAATTCTTTTACTTGATAATGCTATGTCATAAATACACTCAAGCGCCTGATTTGTTTCCATTATTACATGTAATTCAGTACTTAATTGAGCATCTGTCAGAAGGTCATCAATTAATTTTATTTCATCAGGAGATTGCACTTTTGGAAGCATAATAGCTTTCAAATCAATACCACTAGATACGAAAGCTTCTAAATCTAATAAACCTTGCTTTGTTCTTTGACAATTGATTCTTACAACTAATTCAATATCGTCATTTAATTCTAGTTTTTGCAGAGCATTAATTGTATTTTTTCTTGCTTCATCTTTATCATGCATAGCGATACCATCCTCAAGCTCAATACATACAATATCAGCTCCAGATGCTATTGCTTTTGGAAACATTTCAGGTTTTAAACCTGGTGTAAAAATAAAACTTCTTCTTGCTCTGATTTTTGAACCTGCCACAAATCTCTCCATTTTCTATAAATAAAGTTTCTTTCTAACTCCAAAAATTATCTTTAACAATAATTTCTCTTTTATCATTTTCCATGATTTCAACAAATAGATTTTCTTCTTGTTTCCAATATTCTCGATCAATCATTCCAATGGCTACGTTAACTTTAAAATCAGGTGACCAAGCAGCAGAAGATATTTGACCCACTACATCTCCTGAAATATTTTTAACTTTTGAATTGTATGTAATGGGCTTTATAGGGTTCCCTTTTATTTCAATTGGTTTTATCATTTTTTCTGGATTTGAAATAGATGCTAATCTTTCATATGCCAAACATCCTTTGCTTATCCCAGCAGATAGGAATTTACCTAAACCTGCTTCGTAAGGAGTATGGCTTGAGTTAATATCATTTCCAAAAGACAATAAACCACTTTCAATTCTTTCAATTAGATTTGGGCATCCAGCTCTTACATCTAAATCTTTACCAAGTTTAAAAAGCTCGTCCCACATAGGCTGACCATAAGAAAATCCTTCAACATATATTTCAAAACATATTTGATGGGACCAACCAGAACGTGCAATTATCATCTCCTTATCTTTAAAAGTTATTTTTTTATGCCTAAAAAATTTTAACTCAGAAGCCTCTTTTCCAAACATTTTTTCAACAAGGATTTTGGATTTAGGGCCTTGTATTGAAATAATATTTACATCTGGTTCAAATATTTTGACTTTAAGATTTAAACTTTCTGCTAGCCCTTTAAAGTAATATATTACATCAGAATCTGCGATAGATATCCAATATCTATCATTTTCAAGCTTAACTGCAACAGGATCGTTTATAATAAATCCTTCTTTATCAACCATTAAAATATAATAACATTGATCATCTTTCATTTTACTTAAATCTCTTGGAGTAGTCATTTGAAGTAACTTTGTTGCATCTGTTCCTTTTATTTCTATTTGTCTTTGAACGGACACATCCCATACTTGAACAGCTTTTTTGAGATGACTATAATCATATTCTAGTGTCTCAAAAACTGTTGCTAGAAGCATATGGTTGTATACCGTGTATGATTTCACTCCAGCTTCCTCAACTCTTTGTGAGTATGGAGTTCGCCTTATTCTTGAAGAGCCAGAAATAGTTGGTTGAACCATGTAAATAACCTTAAGTGATAGTTTAA
>ERZ802830.2116-NODE-2116-length-18270-cov-19.1665_pt1 | contig 18270 bp, 17 predicted proteins | sample MGYA00345654_ERZ802830 | MGnify/ENA primary metagenome ERZ802830 (study PRJEB30503, sample SAMEA104212375) | marine metagenome | biome: Westerlies Biome; feature: [SRF] surface water layer (ENVO:00010504) within the epipelagic zone...; material: water...
TCATTATCTTTAAATTTAGAAACATCTAAACATCCAGCAATCGCAATTTGTTCAAGAAATTTTTTATCATATCTATCTGGAATTCTTGTTAAAATACTTTCAGCAATTGAAATATTTTTAAGTTCATTCTCAAGTTCTGTGCCTTTAAAAACAGTTCCTTGGGAAGTTTGGAATTCATAGCCTTTGACTCCATAATTTATTAGAGCATGGGTTAATTCTTGATCATCCATTAAATATAATTCTTCTTTGCCTTTTTTAATTTTATACAATGGTGGTCTTGCAATGTATAAATGCCCATTCTGAATAAGCTCTCTCATTTCTTTAAAGAAGAAAGTTAAAAGTAATGTGCGGATATGCGATCCATCTACATCTGCATCAGTCATAATAACGACTTTATGATACCTTAGTTTTAATGGATCAAATTCATTTTTACCAATACCTACTCCTAATGCAGTAATCAGTGTTCCAATTTCTGTTGATCCTAATATTTTATCGATTCTTGATTTCCAAGTATTAAGTATTTTGCCTCGCAAAGGTAAGATAGCTTGAAATTTTCTATCTCGACCTTGCTTTGCAGATCCTCCAGCAGAATCTCCCTCTACTATGAATATTTCAGATAACTTTGGATCCTTTTCTTGACAATCAGCAAGTTTGCCAGGGAGATTGCTAACCTCAAGAGAGCTTTTTCTGCGTGTTAAATCTCTTGCTTTTCTTGCGGCCTCTCTTGCTTCAGCAGCTTTTTGTATCTTTAATAATATTATTTTAACAGCTTGGGGATTTTGCTCAAACCAGATAGTGAGCTTTTCACTAATCAAGCTTTCCACCACAGGTCTAACTTCAGATGAAACTAGTTTATCTTTTGTTTGGGAAGAAAACTTTGGGTCCTGTACTTTTACTGATAACACACTTGTGATACCTTCTCTAATATCGTCACTACTAGTAGAAACTTGATTTTTTTTACTTACTGAGTCTTCATAAAAATTGTTTACCACTCTAGTGATTGCAGATCTAAAACCAGATAGATGAGTGCCTCCATCTTTTTGTCTTATATTATTTGTGAAAGCTAATATTTGCTCATAATAACTTTCGTTCCACCATAGTGCACACGAGAACTCAATATTATTTTTGTTACCCTCAATAAATACCGGCTCATCTATCAGAGGTTTTTTAGATTTATCCAAGAATTTGACAAATTCCTTAATGCCTCCTTCATAATGAAATTTGTTTTCCTTAATATCAGCTTCTCTTCTATCAAAGAAATTAATAGAAATTAATGGATTTAAGAATGCCATTTCACGAAACCTTTGAGAAAGAATTTTTGAACTAAACTCAACATTAGTAAAAGTATCTTTATCAGGTTTAAATGTTATTTGAGTACCTTGCTTATTATCTACTTGACCCATATCTTTAAGTGGTTCTACAGCAGTACCCTTATTGAAATTTATTTCATAATTATGACCGTCTCTAAAAATTTTAAGATTTAAGGATGAGGAAAGAGCATTCACCACTGAAACACCAACTCCATGTAATCCACCTGAAACTTTATAGGAGTCTTGGTCAAATTTACCTCCTGCATGCAATTGAGTCATAATAACCTCAGCAGCAGAAATTTTCTCTTCTGGATGAATCTCTGTTGGTATACCTCTTCCATTATCTTCGACTGTTACTGAGCCATCTGCGTTTAACCATATATTGATTTCATCACAATGCCCTGCTAACGCTTCATCAATTGAATTATCAACAACTTCAAATACCATGTGATGCAAACCTGTACCATCATCAGTATCTCCGATATACATTCCAGGTCTTTTTCGAACTGCATCAAGACCCTTTAAAACTTTGATGGATTCAGCACCATAGGCTGCATTTGCATTTTTATTCATTAATGCATTATATATTATTTTTTACTTCAAAGAAAACAGTTTGCTCGGATATACTCTTGAAAAGTTCTTTTGAAACACCAGTATACCATACCTGAGAATTTAGTTGTAGAAGTTCATCAAATAATTTTTCTCTATGCTTTTCATCAAAGTGGGCCATGGCCTCATCGATTAGAACAATTAAAGTTAAATTTGGATTTAAATCTTTAATAATTTTACAGACAGAGATTATGATAGAAATTAACATTGACTTCTGCTCTCCTGTTGAGCAGTCTTTTGCCTCTAAATTGAGATTTTTTGATTTATAAATATCAAATTCAACACTATTAATATTTAGGGATGTTCTAGATATCTCTTTATCAATAGCTCTATTTTTCCTTAGAATATCTGAGTATTTTTGCTTAAATTCTTTTTTTGATAATTGGAATAAGACGCTTTGAAGTTTATGTGAAAGTTGGACTACACAAGAGGTAAAAGGTTCGCTGATTTTACAAAGATATTTATTTAATAATTCAACTTTTTTTTTCCTTTCATCTAAAATATCAAAAGAAACATCTGAGATCTTATCTTCGATAATAGTTATCCATTCACCATCGGAATTATATTGATCAAGAAGGTTTATCCTTTCTTTTAAAAGCTTTTCTAATTTCCTACAATTTTTTAAATGATCCTTATTAATATTAAAAATGATTCTATCAAAAAATTTTCTTTTTTCAGAATGACTTTGTAACATCACTTTTTCCATTACTGGTGTCACCCATATTACTCTTAGATAATCTAATAAATTGTTTGAGCTAACTTTTTCATCATCAATAAAATAATTTATTTGTGGTTTGCCAGAGTCGCCATTAAAAGTTTTGTGAAAATTAAGATCACCATGATTAAATTTCATTAAAATTTTAATTTCAAACTTCTTAGAGCTAGAGTCATTATTGACCATATTTTCATGTTTAGAATTTCGTATTCCTTTGCCAGGAGAGAACATAGATATTGCGTCCAAAATATTTGTTTTACCTGCTCCATTCTCTCCAAATAAAACAACATTACCGCTATTTGAATCAATAATTAGGTTATTGTGTGATCTAAAATTATGGATTGATATTTTTTTTATTATTCCATTGGAATACATGTAAGTTTAAATTCGCATTGGCATTAATACAAAAAAAAGATTTTCATCTGTATTATCTAGGATTATTGCAGGAGACGTAGAGTTCAAAAACTTGAGATTGATCTTATCGCCATCTATCTCATTACAAATATCAATTAAATATCTTGAGTTAAAACCAATCTCAACTTTTTCATTATTATAATCTAAATCAATTTCTTCTATTGCTGATCCTCTTGATGACGAATCAACACTTAAAGATATTTTATTTGACTCAATAATTAATTTTATAGCTTTTGATTTAGTTTCTTCATTTATTGCAACTGCAGAGACTCTGTCTATTGCTTTTTTTAATTCCTCATTATTTGTTGTTATTGATTTATCATTGGATTGAGGTATGACTTTTGTATAGTCTGGAAAAGTTCCGTCGATAACTTTTGAAATAATCTGCATGTTATTAAATGAAAATTTAATTTTATTTTCATTGAGTTGTATATTGATATCACCCGTTGCATCATCTAAAACTCTTCTTAATTCTTGAATCATTTTTTTTGGAATGATAATTCCATTCATATCTTTAGCCCCTTGGGGTAAAGGAATATCGTATTGAGCTAGACGATGTCCATCTGTCGCAACAGCTCTTAAAATATCTATTGAGTTTTTTTGAGTTTGATGAAGAAAAACTCCATTTAAGTAGTATCTAGTTTCTTCATTCGAGATTGCAAATTTAGTCTTATCTATCATTCTCTTAAGCTCAGTTGCACTTAAGACAAATTGTATATTTAAATCATCATGAGAAATCTTGGGAAAATCATCGGGTGAAATCGTAGTAAGATTAAATTTTGATCTTCCACACTTCAAAGCTAAAGTTGAGTCTTCCTCCGATAAAGATGCATGAATTTCTGATCCACTTGGTAGTCTTTTTACTATTTCATAAAAAGTAGCAGCTGAAACCGAAGTAGAACCATTCTGACCAACTTCAGCCTCCAAATCATCAGAACAGAAAATGTCTAGGTTGGTTGAAGATAATGATAGTAAATTATCGTGAGTTGTAATGATAATATTCGATAATATTGGAAGAGTGTGACGGACTTCAACAATACCATGTATGTGAGATAATGCTCTAAGAAGTTCGGTGCTGTTTACTCTAAAATCCATATGAATACTACAATTACTATTCTACAATTTAATTAGCAATAGATAAAGATTTGAATGACTAAAAGTTATTAAGAAGAAGTGATAATTTGAGTAAGCACACTGACATCTTCATCAAATTTTTCATTCTCAGATTTAAGTTGATCTATTTTTTTTACAGCATGAATAACAGTAGTGTGATCCCTGCCTCCAAACTTTCTACCAATTTCAGGTAAAGATCTAGATGTTAATTTTTTTGCAAGATACATGGCGACCTGTCTTGGCCTAGCAAACGATCTTAGTCTTCTGCTTGATATAAGATCCTCAGTATTGATGTTATAATAGTTTGAAACTTTATTTTGTATTTCATCAATAGTAATTCTTTTATTATTTGATCTTAATAAATCTTTAAGCACAGTCTTAGTTAATTCTACATCAATTTTCTTATTCATAATATTTGAGAATGTAACAACTTTATTAAGGGCCCCTTCAAGTTCTCTAACATTACTTACAATTGTCTTTGCTAAAAAAATAAGAACAGAGTCATCAAGTACATGGTGGCCGCTGTTTGTCTTAAGAAGCTCCACTGATTTCTTTTTAAGGATTTCATAACGAAGTTCAAATGAAGCTGGTAAAATATCTGCTACAAGACCCCACGATAATCTTGATTTAATTCTTTCATCAAAACCATCTAAATCACTAGGAGCTCTATCAGAAGAGAGAATAACTTTTTTATTTAAATCAAGAAGAGAATTGAAAGTATGAAAAAATTCTTCTTGGGTGGAATTTTTTCCAACCATAAATTGTATATCATCTAAAATTAAGACATCAACAGATCTAAACTTCTGTTTAAAGCTCATGGTATCTTTTTGTCTTAAAGATTTAATAAATTGAAACATAAATCGTTCTGCGGAAAGATATAAAACTTTTGCACCCGGATTACTATTTGAAATTTCCCAAGCAATGGAGTGCATTAGATGAGTTTTACCTAGACCCACACCTCCATATAAAAAAAGAGGATTGAAATCAAATTTTTCTGACTGAGCTATTCGCTTAGCAGATGCAAACGCTAATTCATTTGAGGGACCAGTGATAAATTTATCAAATGTAAATCGTTCATCCAATGGCCAATCATCAGATTGATTAAAATTAGATGATTGATTCTGATATTTAATAGTTTCAGTATTTTTTTCTTCTTGATTATCTTGATTAGCAGATAACATATTATCAATTGATATTTTTACCCGTCTAATATTAGGATTTTCTGCATTCAAGAAAAAAATTATCTTATCTAAATAATGGGATGTGATCCAATCACGTATAAATCTTGTTGGGACTGAGAAATATAAAATATCATCATCTATGGATTGAACTTTTATGTTTTTAATCCAGCTGTTAAATATCTCATTTCCTAATTCGTTATTTAATTTTTTTAGAACTAAGAGCCAAAGGTCTTTTACATTTATTTCGATAGGGCTGATTTGATTAAGATCTTGTGCCATAAATTTTAACTGCCCTCAAATATATAAAAATTCTATCTAAATATTCCAAAAATAAAAATGAATTTTTACATTTTTATTACAAAATTATGTTTGGCAATAATAAGCCATCAATTTTTTTAAAAAAGTAAATTCAAAAAATTTTTGGAAAATTAAACACAGACTTTGTGCTTAATTTGAATTTAACTTAACCTTTAAAAAAATGAATCGCAATGAGAAAAGATAAATATTATGAATAAATTTTAATCTTAAATCTATGAATAGAAAATAAATCAATTTAGAGCATGTACTTTTTAAAATACTTACATAAGAAGATGTAAGTGTACGATTCTAATAGAAAAATTATTTTAATGATTTTATCTTATTTGAAAGTCTTGAGATTTTTCTAGATGCTGTATTCAAATGGATGATATTTTTTGAAACTGCAGACATTATTTCTGATTCTGCTGCTTTGAGAGAAGCTTGTGCTTCTTTTTTGTCACCTTTTACTATATTTAGTTCAACTTTTTTTAAAAAGGTACGATATCTATTTTTAATAGATTTATTAAACTCAGTCTTATTCTGAATTTCTCTAACTTTTGCTTTCGCAGATTTTGTATTTGCCATATTCTTACAATTAATTTTTTTGACATTGCGAACAATAATATGTTGATCGCTGGGCTATTACTATTCTTAATATACGTCCATTACAAGTTTTTTTTGAGCAATTTTTACCCTCTCTTTCATAGACTTTATGCTCATTTTGGAAGTAGCCTAACATTCCATCAACCATGGAGTAGTCATTTATGCTTGAGCCACCAAGTTTAATAGCTCTATTCAAAACAAACTTAATATTTTTAACTAATTGAACACATTGCTCATATGTAATATTAAATGCTTTTCTCTTTGGATTGATACCTGAACGAAAAAGTGATTCAGATGCATAAATATTTCCTATTCCTACAACTATGGATTGGTTCATAATAACAGACTTAATTGAGGCTCTCTTATTTTGACATGATCTTTCCAAATAATTTGGATTGAATTGTTTGCTTAATGGCTCAGGTCCCAAATGACTAAATAGTCTATTTTTACTTATGGCTTTAGTATCAAAAAGTAGTATGCAACCAAATCTTCTTGGATCAATAAACTTAACTATTAAATTATTTTTAAAATATAAAGTCATATGCGTATGCTTGAATTTTGAATTTTCATTATTTGAGGTGAGAATAATTCGTCCTGACATTCCAAGATGAATGATAATTGTTTTATTGTTACTAAGATTAATGAGGATATACTTAGCTCTTCTTGAGATACTTATTACGTTTGTTGAAAGTATAATTTTTTTAAAATTTCTAGTTATTGGATATCGTAGTTTTTTTAAACTTAACTCACATTTATTGATGGTTTGACCCAATATACTGGAGCTAATACCTTTTATAACTGTTTCAACTTCTGGCAATTCAGGCATATAAATATATATTAAACTTTCTATTTATTAAGAATATGAATATTTGATTTAGATTTAGTTTTTATGAAAACAAGTGAAGTATTTAATAAGGTAGCTAGCAATTATGACTTGATGAATGATCTCATGTCAGTAGGTGCTCATAGGTATTGGAAGGAATGTCTTCTAGATTGGCTTAAACCTTCTTATGGTATGAATATAATTGATGTAGCGGGAGGAACAGGTGATATCGCTAGAAGATTCTTAAATAGAATTAGTGGCGAGGGTTTAGTTACAGTATGTGACCCAAATATAAATATGACAAAATATGGAAAGCAAAAAAAATATAAGTACGATGACAGAATTAGTTGGGTGAATGCTAATGCAGAGAACCTTCCTTTCGAAGATAATACTTTTGATGCATACCTAGTATCATTTGGAGCTAGAAATTTTTCAGATATTAACCAATCGTTGCATGAAGCAAGGAGAGTTCTCAAAAATAATGGTAGACTTTTATGTCTTGAATTTTCAAAAGTTCAAAATGTGAATCTAGCTAAAATGTATTCTCTGTATTCTAAAATAATACCTGTCATCGGGAAAGTTGTAGTTGGTGACGAAAAACCATATGAATACCTAACAGATACAATTGAAAAATTTCCATCTCAAGAAACATTTCGATCTATTATTCAAGATAATAACTTTTCTGAAGTTGAATATAGAAATATATTTAATGGGGTAGTAGCCATTCATTCTGCGTGGAAAAAAAATGATAACTAATTTTTTCTTTTTTATAAAAATTATTAGAACATTTAAAGAATATAACATTCTTAAACTAATTAGGAAAAATATTAAATTTAAATTTCTATTTGATGTTTTTACATTTCTAATTTCATTGGGGAAAAAAAAGTCAAATGAATATAAAGAATCTCCTGATGGTATTCGAATTGCGCAGGCATTAAATCAACTTGGCCCCTCTTTTATTAAATTAGGCCAACTTATATCAACACGTCCTGATATTATTGGAAATGTTGTTGCTGAAGATATGGCATTGCTAAGAGACAGTCTTCCACCATTCTCAAAAGATGAAGCAATTAAGATTATTGAACAAGAATTTCAAAAAGACATAGATCAGATATTCAAAAATTTTAGTGAACCAGTTGCAGCTGCATCTATCGCTCAAGTACATTTTGCTAAGATTATGAATGAAAGCCAAGAAATTGAAGTAGCTGTTAAGATATTGAGGCCAAACATAAAAGAGATTATTGAAGATGAAATGAAAAGGCTTGAATGGTTAACAAAATTTCTAGAGAATTTTCAAGAGTTTAAAAGATTGCAAGCTGGTTCAATAGTAAAGAAAGCAAGAGAAGTCATTAAATTTGAGCTTGACCTAAGATATGAAGCTGCTGCTGCTTCTGAGTTGTCTGAAAATACTAAACGAGATGAAAATTTCAATGTACCAAGTGTATTTTGGGACAAGGTGTCTCAAAAAGTTCTTACAATTGAAAAAGTAGATGGGTTACCTATTGATAAAATTGACAATACTCAGATAGATAAACAACAAGCAGCAAAAAATTTAATTGTTACATTTTTAAGACAGTCTATTCGTGACGGTTACTTTCATGCAGACCTTCATCAGGGAAACTTATTTATTGATGAGTCTAGTAATTTAATTGCTGTAGATTTTGGAATTATGGGGAGATTAGACAAACAAAATAGACGTTATCTCGCAGAAATAATTTATGGATTTATTAGACAAGATTATCATGATATCGCAAAAATTCATAAAGAAGCAGGATTGATAGATAAAAACGAATCCATTGAAGATTTTTCACAAGCACTTCGATCAATTGGAGAGCCGATAATAAATCAAAAAGCAAAAAATATCTCTATGGGTAATGTATTAGTGCAGTTATTTGAAATAACAAAACAATTTAATATGTCACTGCAACCTCAACTTTTACTTCTTCAAAAGACAATGATAATTGTTGAGGGTGTTGCAAGAAATTTGGATCCTAATATTAATTTTTGGGAAGTTTCAAAGCCTGAAATTGAAGAATGGTTAAAAGATGAATTAGGTATAAAGAATAGACTTAAGGAAACCCAAGAAACTTTAAAAGTTTTAGCAAGAAAAGTTCCTGACCTTCCTGATTTTTTATCAAGAGCTGAAAATGCAATTGATACAATCAGTGAAATGAATAAAGAAAAAGTACCGAGTCCAAATTATCTAATTAGAGGTGGAGTTGTATTCATCATAATATTGGGAATTATCGCATTGATATAAAACAATAAATTTTAAAAAGATGTCTTTTATTTATTTATTAAAGTAAATATATTTCGAAAATAATAATGAAGAAAAAAATACTACTTATTATAACTGGTGGAATTGCAGCCTATAAATCTCTTGATCTAATTAGAAAGTTTAGAGAAGAAGGATGTGATATAACATGTATTCTTACGAAGTCAGGTTCAGAATTTGTTACTCCGCTATCAATAGAAAGTTTATCAGAAAATAGAGTTTATACCGATCTATTTAACTTAACTGATGAACATCAAATGGGTCATATTCAGCTTGCAAGGATGGCTGATGTTTTATTAGTTGCACCAGCAACAGCAAATATTATTTCAAAAATTACTCATGGAATAGCAGATGATCTAGCCTCAACAGTTTTAAAAGCAACTAACAAACCTGTAATAATTGCACCTGCAATGAATGTTCAAATGTGGCTTAATGAGTCAACGCAACGAAATATTAAAATTCTTAAAAATGATGGTATCAATTTTATTGGCCCTGAAAGTGGATCTATGGCCTGTGGAGAGTATGGAGAAGGTAGATTAAGTGAGACTAATAAAATTGTAGATGAAACATTAGATTTTATTAAAACATATTATTCAAAACCTCTTAAAAATTTATCTGCAATAGTTACAGCAGGTCCAACTCAGGAGATGATTGACCCAATTCGTTTTATTTCTAATGAGTCATCAGGAAAACAAGGTTATGCAATTGCTAATCGTTTGTCACAGTTAGGTGCGAAAACAACCTTAATCTCTGGTCCAACTCATTTAGAACCTCCTATAGGTTGCAATTTTGTAAAAGTTAGATCAGCGAATGAAATGCTTATTGCATGTGAAAATAATTTACCATCCGATATTGCTATCTGTGCAGCGGCGGTAGGAGATTTTAGAGTTGAGAAATTAAATAGTGAAAAAATAAAAAAAACAGGGAATGTTTTAAATTTAGAACTGAGTGAGAATGTAGATATTCTTAAATCAATTGGAACAAGAAATTCTAAAAGACCAAAATTAGTTATTGGATTTGCAGCTGAGACAAGTAATTTAATTGATAATGCAACTATTAAACTAAATTCTAAAGGTTCTGATTGGATTGTTGCTAATGATGTTTCAGGTGGAAAAGTTATTGGAAAAAATCACAATGAAATATGTCTTTTATCTAATCATGGTATTGAAAATTGGCCCAAAATGACTAAATCTGAAGTAGCAAACAAACTATCTCAGAGAATTGTAGATCACTTCTCTCATTAAATTACTAAAATGAAACAAAATACTGTCTTAATTAAAAAGCTAAACAATAATAGCTTTGATCTTCCTAAGTACCAGACTGAAGGATCAGTTGGTATGGACTTATCTGCTTTTATAGAAAATGATATTTTAATTAAACCAAACGAAAGAGAACTGATTCCCACTGGAATAGCATTAAGTTTACCTCAAAATATTGAAGGTCAAGTGAGGCCTAGATCGGGTCTATCATTAAAATACGGGATTACAGTATTAAATTCACCTGGAACTATTGACTCAGATTATCGTGGTGAAATAAAAGTAATACTAATTAATCATGGAAATGAAGATTTTTTAATCAAAAATAATGATAGAATAGCGCAATTGGTTTTTAATGAAGTTGTAAAAGTTTCTTTTAAAGAAGTTAATAATTTAGATCAAACCTCAAGAGATCAAAAAGGTTTTGGATCTACAGGAAAATAATATCTTTAATCAATGTTTCTTATTTTAGGCGATCAACTATTTCCTCAAAAATATTTACAAGAATATAAAAAAGATTTTTTTTATATGGCTGAAGATTTTGGTCTATGTACTCAAGAAAAGTATCACAAGCATAAACTGATACTTTTTTTAAGTGCAATGAGATCTTATCGTGATGAACTTATAAATAATAATTTTAATGTTATTTATAATGAAATTAATCAAAATAAAAATCTATCATATTCAGCAAAGCTAGAAAAAGTAATTAAAAATCAAAAGGTCAAAAGAATAATTACATTTAAAGTTTCAGATCATTTTTTTGATCATATCTTAAAGAAGACATGTAAAAAATTAAATATTGAACTTTCATTTATACCAAACCCCATGTTTCTTACAAAACAAGAATTAAAAGAGAAGTTCTTTGCAAAAAATAAAAAACCTTTCATGGGTAATTTTTATAAACTACAAAGATCTGATCTAAATATACTTATGAAAGGAAAAGACCCTGAAGGAGACCAGTGGTCATATGATGAATTAAATAGAAAAAAACTTCCTGAGTCGATATCAGTCCCAAAAATTAAAAAAATTTCAGAGACACACAATACACAACAAATAAAGAAAGTAATCTCTAACCTCTTTGATAGTCATCCGGGATCAATAGAAAACTTTAATATACCAACAACAAGAAAGCAGGCCTTGTCTTGGCTTGATGATTTCCTGAAAAATAAATTTTTTCTTTTTGGGGATTATGAAGATGCAATATCAAAAAAAGGACACATATTGTTTCATAGTTTGTTAAGTCCACTATTAAATATAGGATTATTAACGCCAGAAGAAGTAGTAAATAAGGCAATTAAATTTGCAAAAACCAGAAAGATCCAAATTAATAATGTCGAGGGCTTTGTAAGACAAATCATTGGATGGAGAGAATTTATTAAGAATGTCTATGATTATCACGATAGTAGTATGAAAAAATCAAACTTTTGGGGTCATAAGTTAAAATTGAAAAAGAGTTGGTATGATGGAAGCACTGGGATTGAGCCACTAGATCACGCAATCAAGGAAGTGAATAAATTTGGATATGCACATCACATAATTCGACTAATGTTGATTTCAAATATCATGAACCTCTCAGGTATTGACCCCAAAGAAATATTTAAATGGTTCATGGAAATGTTTATTGACTCAAGTGATTGGGTAATGACTCCCAACGTTTTTGGAATGGGTACATTTAGTGATGGAGGAATTTTTGCAACTAAGCCTTATATTTGTGGATCAAATTACCTATTAAAAATGAGTGATTATAAACGAGGTGAATGGTGTGATGTAGTCGATGGATTATATTGGCAATTTATAGAGAAAAATAAAAAATATATAAAAAGCAATCATAGATTATCTATGATGGCTTATTCATTAGAAAAGATTGACCCTGAAAGAAAAAAAAGAATCTTCACTCAAGCAAATAAATTTATTAAATATAATACTTACTAATTAATCTAAATCTTCAATTAAAGATGATTTTGTATCAGAAGAAATGACTGTAGTGTGTAGATATTCTTGATGGTCGGTTCCCAATTCAATTTTCGACTCTATATTTTTAAAATTATTAATCTGATCATCAGTCATGTGAAAATGTAGGAAATGTACAGAAGAAGTTTTTCCGTATGCATCAGTTCTCTCTGTATCACCTTCAGGAGTTGCAAAAATTTTATCACCATTGATAGAAACAAAAATTAAGTTTTCAACGCCGCCAAGTTGGCTAAGAACATTTTTTCTAGTAATGGGGCTATCTATTTCAAACATAAAGGTAGCTACAATTTCCTTACCTTGAGGAATGAGTGGATTATATGCTTCCATTTCATCTTTTAATTGTTCATCACCACCTTTTTCGATATATAACATCTCTTGAATTTGAGCTTTCATCGTATAATAATTTTCAAAATAGAATGTAGCGTGAGGACCCAAGTTAACACGCCTATCTTTTTTAATGGCCACAAGATTTTTTCTTAAAGTTTTACGCTCAGCAGTATATTGATCTATAGATAAAATATCTGACGGTTCTATTTTTTTATCTTTGTATGACATATTCTCTCCAAAAATTTGATTATAAATTATAAGATTTTGATAAAATTTCTATGGGATGCATTGAAACTATCTCTTCCTCATCTTTTTCATTTAATAGTCCATCTAAATGTTTACTTGCTAATGGACAATCAGATACTACAAACTTTGTTTTTTTATTTTTTATTTGTCTTGCTGTTGTTCTTCCATATTTAACCGCAGCATTTCGAGTTTCTTTCATTACACCAAAAGTTCCTCCATGTCCTGCGCATCTTTCCACTACATCAACTTTGGTATCTGGGAGATTTTTTAGCATTTCCAATGCTTTATTTCCCATATTTTGAGCTCTTGCATGACATGCATTGTGAACCGTTATTCCTCCATCAATGTAACTCAGTCCTGTTGTGAGGCCTTCTTTTTTTGATATGTCAGATACATACTGATCAATATCATAAGTATTATTTGAAAGTTTTTTTATTTTTTCATTATCAGGATTTAATAAAGGCCATTCAAATTTTAGCATTAATCCACAACTTGCCGTTAAGGTCACAATATCATAGCCCTCATCAATTAATTTACATAATTCATTTGAAACAAGTTCTGACTGTTTTACAACTTTTTCATGTTGAGATTGTTCCAAGTAAGGCATTCCACAGCATCCAGGATAAACAGGCATAACTTCAACGCCATTATGTAATAAAACTTTTTCAGCGGCTATCCCTACAGCAGTATTATTATAATTTACATAACATGTAGAATAGATTGCAACCTTTCTTCCAAATGCAGGCGCATCTTTATTTATGACTTTAGACATTTCTTTTGATTGCTGAATGTAAGTTTTCTTTTCAAATTTAGGTAACTCAGCACTCTTATCAATTCCAGTTAAAGCCTCCAGAGGTTTTCTTATAAGAGTATTTTTTTTATTCGATCCCCAATTGGCAATTGATGGAGATACACCAGCTATTTTTGCATTACGATCAATCTTTGCAAGTTCCTGTGGCATTTTACTAAGTTGACCTTTTTTCTTTTGAAGAGTTCTATATCTCAACATAAGGTGTGGAAAATCTATGTTAAATTCATGTGGTGGGACATAAGGACACTTAGTCATAAAACACATATCACATAATGTGCATTTATCGACAACTTTAGGAAAGTCTTTAGAGTCGACACTCTCTAAAGATTCATCTTTTGAGTCATCGATTAAATCAAATAAAGTTGGAAATGACTCACATAAATTGAAGCATCTTCTACAGCTATGGCATACTTCAAATTGTCTACGCATTTCAGCATCTAAAGAATCCTCATTTAAATAATCAGGACTTTTCCAGTCAACAATATCACGTGTTGGAGCTGAGAGACTTCCCTCTTTTTTTTCTGTCATAAATTGGTGATTGAGAGACTGAAATATTTCAGTCTCTCAGTTGATAAACTATTCGATCGAGTCTAGAGTTTTTTGAAATTTACCTGCATGAGATTTTTCAGCTTTAGCTAAAGTTTCAAACCAGTCAGCAATTTCGTCAAATCCCTCTTCTCTCGCTGTTTTTGCCATACCAGGATACATATCGGTGTATTCATGTGTTTCTCCAGCAATAGCTGCTTTCAGATTATCTTCAGTTGAACCAATTGGCTCACCAGTTGCAGGGTCACCCACTTCTTCCATAAATTCTAAGTGACCATGAGCATGTCCAGTTTCACCTTCAGCAGTAGATCTAAATACAGCCGCAACATCGTTGTGACCTTCAACATCTGCTTTTTGAGCAAAGTATAGATACCTTCTATTCGCCTGGCTTTCTCCGGCAAAAGCAGCTTTTAAATTATCAAGTGTTTTACTTTCTTTTAATGAAGTCATTATTAATCTCCTAAATTAATTATGATCTATATATATAAACTTAAATATAAATGTCAATAGATTAGAATAATTCTAAACTGAGATTGATAACTATTATCAATAACTTAGTTATCTGTTAAGTGAGCGATCAGCTCTACATCTTTGATTTTTTTGCCTTTAGGAGCCTTAGGCAGTCCCTGAATTTTTATTTTATCTTTAGAAATATCAATTAATAATTTTTCATTATCAGAGTAAAAATGATGGTGAGGACTGGTATTTGTATCAAAATAAACTTTTTCTGTGTCTACTGTAACTTTCTTTAATAGTTTTTTTTCACAGAAATCATGCAGAGTATTATAAACGGTTGCTAAAGATATTTTTTGCTCAGAAGCTTTGAGTTCACGATATAAAGACTCAGCTGTCACATGCTTGTCAGTGTCATTAAATAACAGCTTACCTATCATAATTCTTTGCTTTGTAGGTCTTAAAGAGCTATTTCTTAAGATGTCTTTAATTGAGTTCATAATGATTTGTTTAATAAATAAATATATATTTTACAATAATAATACCCTAATCTACTAACTTATCTAACTAAAACAATGAGATAAATATTTCATATGGACAAAAAATCAAGCTTCACAAATGAAGAATTACTAGAATGCGGTCATGGAAAAATGTTTGGTATGGGAAATGCAAGGCTGCCCTTACCTCCAATGCTTATGTTTGATCGAATAACAAAAATAACTGATCAGGGGGGTTCATTTGACAAAGGAGAGATTATCGCTGAGTTTGATATTAATCCATCTCTTTGGTTTTTTGACTGTCACTTTGAAATGGATCCAGTAATGCCTGGGTGCCTTGGACTTGATGCTATGTGGCAACTAGTAGGCTTTTATCTTGGTTGGATTGGAGAGCCTGGTAGAGGTCGTGCTTTGGGTTCTGGAAATGTCAAATTTGCTGGAGAAATTTTGCAAGACTCTAAATTAGTCACTTATCATATTAATATGAAAAAAGTTATTAAAAGAGGCGTAGTTGTGGGAGTTGGCGATGGTACAGTCACTGTTGATGGAAAAAAAATATATACAGCAGAAGGATTGAAGGTAGGATTAATAAAATAAAATGAGAAAAGTTGTAGTTACTGGCTTAGGAATAATTTCCCCAATTGGGAATAATGCTATTGAGGTTACAGACTCACTCAGAGAAGCAAAGTCTGGGATATCTTTCGATCAATCTCATAAAGATATGAATTTTCGAAGTCATGTAAGTGGACAAATTAAGATAAATCTTCAAGAGTCGATTGATAGAAAATTTTTAAGATTCATGGGTGATGGTGCTAGTTACAATTATTTAGCAATGCTTGAGGCACTTAAGGACTCTGGATTAGATGAAAATCTTATTTCTAATCCTATGACAGGCCTTATTATGGGATCAGGTGGACCGTCAACTAAAAATTTATTGAGAGCTTTTGATATTACAAGAGATACTGGTCCAAAAAAAATTGGTCCTACAAGTGTACCAAAGGTAATGTGTAGTACAAACTCCGCAACATTATCTACATTCTTTAAAATTAAGGGAATGAACTATTCTATAAGCTCAGCTTGTGCAACAAGTGCTCATTGTATAGGTCATGGAGCAGAGCTTATTCAGATGGGAAAACAGGATATTGTTTTTGCTGGCGGTGGAGAAGAATTAGACTGGTCATTGTCTGCCTTGTTTGATGCTATGACTGCTCTATCTTCAAAATATAATGATACTCCAGAGACTGCATCAAGAGCATTTGATTCTTCTAGAGATGGCTTTGTAATTGCTGGTGGTGGTGGTGTGCTGGTTTTAGAAGAACTTGAACACGCAAAATCAAGGGGTGCAAAAATTTATGCTGAATTAGTTGGATATGGAGCAACTTCAGATGGTTACGATATGGTACAGCCTTCAGGTGAAGGTGCTGAAAGATGTATGCAAATGGCAATCAAAAATTTAGATGAAAAAGTTGACTATATAAATGCCCACGGCACTTCAACTCCTGTAGGTGATAACGCAGAGCTTGGCGCTGTCAAAAAAGTATTTGGAAAAGAAACTCCTTTTATCAGCTCAACAAAATCTCTTACAGGTCATTCACTCGGCGCAGCGGGTGTACAAGAAGCTATATATTCTCTATTAATGCTTAATAATGATTTTATGAGTGAGTCTGCACATATTAAGGATATTGACGAAGCTGCTAAGGATTTAAATATTTTAACATCTATCAAAGAGGGAGCTTTTGATACGGCAATGAGTAATAGCTTTGGGTTTGGTGGAACAAATGCGTCTTTAGTGTTTAGGAGATACAATTGATATGGGACTATTAGAAGGCAAAAGAGGAATTATCATGGGTGTAGCAAATGATCATTCGATTGCTTGGGGTATTGCAAAAAAACTATCAGAGCAAGGGGCAGATTTATGTTTCACATATCAGGGAGAAACTCTTCTAAGACGGATACAGCCTTTAGCTGAATCAATAAATAACAATTTTTTTATTGAATGTGATGTTTTAAATAGTGACTCAATTAAAAATACATTTTCCCAGATCAAAGATAAATGGCAATCTATTGACTTTGTTCTTCATTCAATTGCGTTTTCAGATAAAAATGAATTAAAAGGTAAATATATCAACTCAACCAGAGAAAATTTTTCTAATACAATGCTCATTTCTTGCTTTTCTTTCACAGAAATAGCAAGAGAAGCATATCCACTTATGACTAATGGGGGATCAATGGTTACTCTAACTTATGACGGATCTCAACGGGCTGTACCCAATTACAATGTAATGGGAGTAGCAAAAGCTGCTTTAGAATCTAGTGTTCGATACTTAGCTGCCGATTTGGGTGAATATGGAATTAGAGTAAATTCATTGTCTGCTGGTGTTATGAAAACACTTGCTATGGCAGGTATCTCTGGGGGCAAAGATATGATGAAATGGTCCGAAAAAAATTCACTTATGAAAAGAAACATTACTCTAGACGAAGTAGGAAACTCTGGTTTGTATTTACTCAGTGACTTATCATCAGGGGTGACAGGAGAGACTCATTATGTTGATTGTGGCTACAATAAAGTAGGTGTGCCTAAAGAAATTTAACTTTTTTCAGTCAAAAGAGAGTACTGTTTAGAAACATTACCTTGTTCCATATCAATTAATGGCGTTGGATACTCACCTGTAAAACAGTGGTCTGTAAATTGAGGAGATGAACTATCTCTTTCTTCGCAACCCATAGCTCGGTAAGTTCCATCCAAACTTAAAAAAAATAGAGATTTTGTTCCAATAATAGATGACATTTCATCTATATTTTTATTTGAAGCAATTAATTCAT
>ERZ802830.2120-NODE-2120-length-18255-cov-10.1824_pt1 | contig 18255 bp, 12 predicted proteins | sample MGYA00345654_ERZ802830 | MGnify/ENA primary metagenome ERZ802830 (study PRJEB30503, sample SAMEA104212375) | marine metagenome | biome: Westerlies Biome; feature: [SRF] surface water layer (ENVO:00010504) within the epipelagic zone...; material: water...
TGTCTCTCAAGCATTTTTTTGTAACCATTTACAACAAAGTTTGAATCTTGAGTATTCCAAAAAAAACATCTTAGCCACCAATATGGTGCATGTATTGAATGAAACCTATCAGATGATAAAAATTTAAATCCAGATTCTTCAATCTCAGATACTAATCCTGATTGATTAAATATTCTTAAATGTCCGCCTGGTTGATTCTGATAATCTTTTGAAAGCGCCCAACAAATTTTTTCAGGCCACGAAGCTGGGACACTTGCATAGAATTTACCACCAGGCTTAAGCACTCTATGAATTTCTTTTACAGCATCATTATATTGATGGAGATGCTCTAGAACCTCAGAGCAAACTATTAAATCCAGACTATTATCTAAAAAAGGTAAAGAGTAAGCAGATCCTTTTAGAAACTCAGCCCCTACATTTGAAATAGACTTAAAATATTCGTATCCTTCCTCAGCTTTATGCAAAGAGTCATTATCCATATCTAATCCAATGCATTTCATTTCGGGATGCTCTTGCATTATTCCAAATATATGCCTACCCTCTCCACAGCCAACATCAAGCATGATTCCAGATTCATTAAGTTCATATTTTGTTAAATTAAATGTCAGCATCTTTGAATTCTTTTATTGTTTCGTAAATAATATTTTCATACTCTTTTGTAATTTTAGCCCAATTAAATTTTTCAATTACATGTTGTCTACCTTTTATAGCAATTTCTTTATATTTATCATAGTCTGATAGAATTTTTATTATTGATTTAAAAATTGCTTCATCATTTTTTGGTTTAACTAGGCATGCGTATTTTCCAGTTAACTCTGGAATAGAAGCTGTATTCGTAGCAATTAAAGGCACTTCACAGCTCATAGCCTCTATAACAGGATAACCAAAACCTTCATAAAGAGAGCTCACAATTGCTACAGAACTTGTTGAATATAATTCAATTATTTCAGCTTTTGATATATTTGATCTAAAAGTTATATTCTGTTCTATACCGAGATTGTCTATTAATCTTTTTGTATGTCCATTTTTTTTTATGGTTCCAATTATGATCAAATGAATTTTTGGATACATTGCTTTCAATTTCTTAAGAGCTATTAATGTATAGTCCAGTCCTTTTAAAGGCACATCTGCACTAGCTGTTGTAATTAACCTAAATGGATTCCTTGTCGAATCAGACACAGGTTTAAATTCCGAACCATCTAAGCCATTATTGATAACAGTAATATTTTTTGACTTGCATTTGAAGTCTTCTATTATTCCTTTTTTTGAACTATTTGAAGGACAAATTATTCTATTAATATTAGGAGCTACCTTTTTTTGCATCCTTAAAAAGGAATACCATCTATATCTTGAAATCTTATATTTTATTTTTTTTGAAGTTTTTAATTCATATCGAAAATCAAAGGTTATTGGATGATGAATAATCTCTATTAAAGGTAATCTATTTTGAATATCAATCAATCCATAACTTAAAGATTGATTATCAATAACCAAATCATAGTGGTTATTTTTTTTTAAAAAAATATTTGCTCTATAACCAAAAGTTTTCATTTCAGGAAAACCTCCAAATAGTACAGAGATAAATTCATAATAATCATTAATGCTTTTATTCTTTTTATTAAAAAGCTTTTTAACTCTGTCTTTAAAAGAAAATGTTTCAAATAAATTTAAACCAGGCAGTTTTATTAAATCAATGCCTCCATGAAGATCTGGATATGGTGGGCCAGAAATGACATCAACTTTGTGACCCATAAGAGTTAATGCCATAGAGATATCTTTTATGTAGACACCTTGACCACCACCAAATTTAGCGGACCTATAACTGAGGATTGCTATATTTAATTTTTGCAAAAGTAATTATCTTGTATAAGTTATCCAACTATCGTAAGTGAGATTTATGCCTGAGATTATCTCTTGAAATTTTTCTTGAAGTTGCTTCGTAACTATTCCTCTTTTTCCATCATTGATATGTTTTTTATCTAAAGAAGTAATAGGTGTTATTTCCACTGCTGTACCTGTAAAAAATGCTTCGTCTGCTTTAACTAGATCATCTAAATCTATGTTCTTTTCATGAACTGACATATTTAAATCTTTTGCAATTTTTATTACTGATTGTCGAGTAATTCCATTTAGACAGTGATCAGTAGTGGGTGTAAAAATTATATTATCTTTGACTAAAAATATATTTTCACCGCTTCCTTCAGAGATGTATCCATTTTTATCTAACATAATCGCTTCATCCGCTCCACTATCTAAAGCTTCATGAAGTGCCATGGTATTGCTAAAGTATGTGCCAATGATTTTATTTCCTGAATGTAGCGGATTTTCATACTGACGATGGGAAGATTTAATGACTGAGATACCTTTTTCTTTTGCTTGTGGGTCCATATATGAGGGCCATTCCCATGCTGCAACAGCAACATTTACACTTAAATCTTTTGCCCGTAAACCTAAACCCTCATTTCCTAAATAAACGATGGGTCGAATATAGCCCTCGTTAAGATTGTTCTTATTTAAAATTTCGCACTGAATATTATTAATCTGATCTTTTGAGAAAGGAATTTTTATATTTAATTTATCTGCAGCATTAAAAAGTCTATCTGTGTGTTCATGAAGTCTAAATATCGCGGGACCGTTAGATGTTTTGTATGCTCTTACGCCCTCAAAAACTCCTGTACCATAGTGCAAAGTGTGAGATAGGATATGAACGTTTGTATCATCCCATTTTTGAAATGATCCATTTTTCCATATAAATTTATTTTCAGTATTTATAAACACATTACAAGATATAATTAAGCTACAGTATTATTGCAAAATCATTGGTATAACAAAAGAAAAATATGGAAATTACAAAGTCAATTTTTAGAGAATATGACATCAGGGGAATTTATCCCGAGGAAATTAATGAAGATACTATTAATGAAATTGCCAAAGCTATATCTATTAAATGTGTAAAAGAAAATATCTCTGAAATATGTATTGGAAGAGATGGGAGACTCTCAGGAGAAAGCCTGCTTAATTCTTTATCTATTTCATTATCTAACTATGGTATCAATGTTATAAATATTGGTTTGACAAGTACTCCTTTGCTTTATTTTGCAGCAAAGAAAAATAAACACCTTAGTGGAGTAATGATTACTGGTAGTCATAATCCTAAAAATTATAATGGAGTGAAGCTTGTAATCAATGATAAACCAGTTTCTGGACGTGAAATTCTTGAGCTTATAAATAAAGAGCAGTCCTTCAGCGAAAAGCCTGGTGATATAACTTTTAAAGATATTAGAGAAGAATACATAGAAGAAGTAACAAAAAATATAAATATCCAGTCAAATATTAAAGTTGTGATTGATTGTGGAAATGGTGCTGCGGGGTGTATAGCCCCTCAATTATTTAAGAGCATAGGCTGCGAAGTAGTTGAACTTTTTAGTGAAGTGGATGGAAATTTTCCTAATCATCATCCCGATCCAGGAAAAATAGAAAATCTTAATGATTTGATATCAAAAGTAAAGGAAACACGTGCTGATTTAGGATTGGCATTTGATGGGGATGGTGACAGAGTTGGGCTTGTAACAAATCAAGGAAAGATAGTATTTCCAGATAAAATTATGATGCTCCTAAGCAAAGATATTCTTGCAACAAAAAAAGGGTCTGTAATTTTTGATGTTAAATGCAGTAATTCTTTAGCAGATGTTATTACGGAATGCGGTGGAGAGCCAATAATGTCACCCACTGGTCATTTTCATATTAAAAATCATATTAAAAAATATGGGCCGCTACTTGCAGGTGAAATGAGTGGACATATATTTTTTAATGATAAGTGGTATGGTTTTGATGATGGTCATTATTCTGGAGCAAGAATTATTGAGCTTATTTCAAAAAACAATAAATCAATATCAGAATTAGAAAATGATTTGCCCATCCTTTATTCAACTCCAGAATTAAATATAAATGTGACTGATGCTATGAAATTTAAGATAGTTGAAGACTTTTCTAAACAATGCTCATTAAATGGAGAAAAAATCACGATAGATGGGCTTAGAATAAACTTTGATAATGGTTGGGGTTTATTAAGAGCTTCGAATACTACGCCTAAGTTAGTTTTAAGGTTTGAGGGTGATTCAATAGATGATCTTAATCAGATAAAGAAAGATTTTCTAAATGAACTCTCTCGCATTTGTCCTGATATTGATATAAATTTAGTATGAAAAATGAAAAAAGATAGAAAAAACATTATTTTGCAATCTTTAGCAGGCATGCTTGAAGATAGAAATCTCTCAAAGATAACTACAGCTTTGTTAGCTGAAAAGTCTGGTATTACTGAAGCAGCCTTATATAGACATTTTCCAAGCAAAAGATCTATATATGCTGAATTATTTTCATTTTGTGATGATGCAATCTTTGCTAAATGTAATGAGCTTAAAAAAAATAAAATGAGTGCAAAAGATAAAACTAAGAACGCTTTTATTTTTTTTATGATGTTTGTAGAAAAAAATAAAGGATTTGCAAGATTGCTCTCAAGAGAAGCCCTTTCAACTAATGAACAAAATGTATCAGATAATGTGAATCAATTTTATGAAAGATTTGAACTAATTTTGAGACAAATACTAAAAGAGGATGCTGAAAACCTAACTACTCAACCTGGTATTTCTGCTCAATTAATAGTCACAGCAATAGAAGGTAATATTAGTAGGTATATAAGATCAAAGTTTAAAGTGTCTCCTTCAACATATATTGAAAATGTCTGGGAACTTCTTTCAGTAAGTATCTTTAAAAACTAGTTTACATTTTCTTCTAAAAATAATTCAAAATAAAAGTTATCTTTAGATTCAATATCTATTTCACCAGTTGACTTGTTTACTCTTCCAAATGAAATTTTCTCTGGGATAAGGTCTTCGGAAGTTTTTAGTGTTTTTAATTTAAATTCCATATAATTTAGCCATATCGGCAATGCAATTGTAGAGCCATATTCGTTTTCGCCCAAAGATGTAAAGTCATCGGTTCCAACCCATATCGTTGTAACAAGATCATTATGAAATCCTGAGAACCATGTGCTAATAGAATCATTTGTGGTTCCTGTTTTACCTCCTATATCATCTCTTTCAAGGAAAGCAGATTTTCGACCTGCTACACCATTCTTCATGAATCCTCTCAAGACATCCTTCATCAAAAAGGCAATCCTTTCATCAATTACCTTTTCATCACTTCCAATAAAATCTGTAAGATAATATGGTCTTTTTATATTCATTTCTAAAGTGTCTAACCATGGGAAAGCATTTATATCTTTTTGAATGTAAAAGTCATTATTGGAGTAGATAATATTTCCAAATCTATCCTCTATTCTTTCAATAAAGTAAACATCTGGTACATGTCCATTATTCGCAATCACGCTATAAGCTCTAGCCATTTCTAAGGGCGAAAAATTTCCAGAACCTAATGCTAAAGAAAGATCATTTGGCAGTCTTGATTTTTCAAATCCAAAATTTTCTAAATAATCATGAGATTTCTCAATTCCTAGTTCTCTTAATAATTTAATTGATACGATATTAACTGATTTTATTAGTGCTTCTCTTATAGATATAGGCCCGTAAAACTCACCAGTATAATTTTGAGGTCTCCAGGCTGTTTCAAGATTTTCATCTTCAAAAACAATGGGAGCATCATTGATTAGTGAAGATAGATTGTATCCATTGCTAAGAGCAGCCGAATATATAAATGGTTTAAAGCTTGAGCCAGACTGAGGATATGAAAGCTTCACCCTGTCAAAACTACTTTCATAGAAATTCTTCCCACCTAAATATGCTATTACTTCACCTGTATTTGGGTTTAATGATATGAGAGAGCTTTCAGCAATCGGAATTTGTTCAAGAGTAAAAAAATTTTCATTATCTTTTAAATAAACAAAGTCTCCAAAACTAATAAGATCAAAAAAATTGCTAGGTCTTTGTCCATAATTATCTATTGAGATTTGTTCTTTTGCCCAATTATATTCGTTTGTCCAAGTAACCTCCTTAGTATCAAAATTTTCATCAATTAGAATGATTTTATTTTTAGAAACATTAATAACCAATGCCTTAATGTAATTTTTAAAATATGAATGATTATTAAATATTGTCGACAATATATTTGAAATATTATTTATAGATAAATCTTCATTATCGATATAACTTTCTTTGGTCACAAATTCTAAATCTAAACTTTTAAGTGATTCTACTTGCGATGTGCTAAAAAGCATTTCATAGTTGGCTGGTTTTCTCCAGCCATGTCTTTTATCGTAATCAAATAATTGCTTCATCATCGATTTTTTAGCTATCTTTTGCGAATTTGAATCAATTGTTGTTATAACAGACCAGCCTTCTTTATAAGCTCTAAGCCCATACCTTTTTATAATCTCTTGTCTTGCAATTTCAGCAATGTGGTTGGCATCTAAATCATATAAATTGATATTTTGAGCTATTTCTATGTCTTCGGATATGGCCTCATTAAATTCAGTTTTATTAATATAGTTTAGTAATAACATTCTTGATAAAATCCAATTTCTTCTCTGAGTAGTTCTTCTTTTGTCTTTTACAGGATTAACTCTTGAAGGCAATTGAGCTAGAGCTGCAATTGTTGCTGATTCACTTAATGTCAAATCTTCCAGTCCTTTGTCAAAATATGTATTTGATGCAGCCTCAATACCATATGATCTATTTCCTAAAAATATTCTGTTTACATATAGTTCAAAAATTTCTTCTTTACTAATGTTCCCCTCAAGCTCCAGCGCCAAATAAATCTCTTTTATTTTTCTTATGATTGTTTGATCTCTTGTCAAAAGATAACCTCTAACAACCTGCATAGTGATTGTTCCCCCTCCGCCCTCACAGCCAGTTGGTCTAAGACATCTTATAAAAGATCTTATTAAACCCTTATAACTTATGCCTTGATGATTAAAGAAGTTATCGTCTTCTGCTGCAAGAAAAGCATTCTTTATATCTATTGGTATTTCTTCATAGTCAGTGGCTCTTCTTTTAATTTCACCAAATTCACCAATAAGTTCTTTATCTTTCGTAAAAATTTTTAAGGGCATTTGCAGCTCAGACTCGTCTACAAGATTGATTTTAGGAAGACTAGGCTTAATAAAAATATAAGTTGATAGAACCACTAATATTGCAGTTATGCATAAAAATATGCCTGAAAAAAAAGAAATTTTTACTAACTTTTGCATACTATATTTTAAATCTTTAATTTTAGAGAATACATCATTTAGAATTTAAAAAGTGTATTTATTAATCAAGATGTTAAAATCATTTTTTAATTTAGTTAACTATGAATATATTTATTGTAGGTCCAATGGGTTCCGGTAAGTCCACCGTCGGTAAGATTATATCTGATGAGATGTTTCTCAGCTTTTTTGATACTGATGAGGAAATAGAATCTAGGACAGGCGCTTCAATAGACTGGATATTTGATCTCGAGGGTGAGGCTGGCTTTAGAAAGAGAGAAACCGATATTCTTAATGAAATGGTTGAGAAAAACTCAATTGTTCTTTCAACTGGTGGAGGAATAATATTATCAGACGGTAATAGAGAATTATTATCATCTCGGGGCACAGTCTTTTATTTATCAACACCAATTCCTACTCAAGTAGAACGAACTGCAAAAGATAAAGATAGGCCTTTACTTAAAGATGGTGATCCAAAAGAAATACTAACAAAACTTCATGATGAAAGAGAAAATCTCTATGAAATGGTCTCAGATTATATTGTTGATACTGAGAATAAGTCTAGTAATCAAGTTGCATCTGAGATAATTTCATTGGCAAAGAAGTAAAAAATGGCAACAATATTAGCTGGTAAAGGCTTATCAAGATATCAAATACATATAAAAGGAAATAGCTTTCCTAAGACAATATTTAATCAAGCTATTAGTAAGGATAATAAGACTTTAATAATTACTGATTCAGGTATACCTAAAAAACATATAAAAAGAATTAAAGATGCTATCAGTTGTAAGAGTATTAATGTGCTAACTTTAGACCAAGGAGAGAAGTCCAAATCATTCTCATCTTTTCAGAAGATAATGAATAAGCTTATAACTCTAAATTTTGACAGATCTGATTCTCTAATTGCTGTTGGAGGTGGTGTTGTTGGAGATATAACTGGCTTCTGTGCTGCTACTTATTTAAGAGGCATCAATTACATACAAGTTCCAACAACTCTTCTTGCTCAGGTAGATTCTTCTGTTGGAGGTAAAACAGCTATTAACGTAGCCCAGGGTAAAAATCTTATTGGTTCCTTTTATAATCCAAAATTTGTACTAATACTGACTGATTTTCTTAAAACATTGTCTCAAGATCAATATGAGTCTGGCTTGGGTGAAGTTATTAAATATGCTTTTATTGGAAATAAAAAGCTAAAAAATATTATTGAAAATGATTCTAAAAAAATTGTAGAGAGGGATGATAAAATACTCAAAACCATAATCGAAGAATCTATAAAGACAAAATCTAAAATTGTAACCAAGGATGAAAAAGAAAATGGGGTAAGAGCTATATTAAACTTTGGTCATACTTTTGGTCACGCTATCGAAGCTCATCATAATTATAAAAATATTACTCATGGGGCAGCTATAACCATAGGGATGATAATCGCCTCAAAAGTTTCTTTGTTTGAGGGTCACATAAAAGATTACCAATTAGATAACATAATAAATATGATTGAATCCTTGGGCTTATGTACAGATCACAGCAAATATAGATATTCTGATCTTAAGAAGTATATGAAAGCTGATAAAAAAGTTTCTGCTGGTAAATTAAATCTTATTCTTATCAATAAAAATTTTAATGCTTTTAAAACATCGAATTTTAATAATAAGAATATTGTTAAAGCTTTAAGTTAGGCAGCATTGGCAGTTGTTGCTTTAAGCAAGTCTTGAATATTGCTCGCAGCAGGAACAACTAGCCAAAAATAAGGTTCATATCTTTCAAAGTCTTCGATAATAATTTTTGCTTTAGTACTATCAGTCATCTTGTAATGTTTGGTAATAATTTCTTTTAAGTATTTTCTATGTGATTGCATATCTTCAGTTGTAATTCTCTCTATGTTTACTAAACTCCTATTGCATTTATCAAAAAAAGTTCTTTCTTCATCAAGAACATAAGCAAAACCTCCAGTCATTCCTGCTCCAAAATTTGCTCCAACTGATCCTAAGACTGTTACTTGACCTCCTGTCATATATTCACAGCAATGATCTCCAGCGCCTTCAATAACAGCATTTGCACCTGAGTTTCTAACGGCAAATCTTTCTCCAGCTTTTCCAGAAACATAAATATTTCCACCGGTAGCTCCATAAAGACAAGTATTTCCAACTAAAGAAGTTTCATTATTTTCCTTTGCATAGTTGCTACTATTTCTAATTATGATGTTGCCTCCGTTCATACCTTTTCCAACATAGTCATTTGCATCGCCTTCAACGGTTAGATTTAATCCATTTGCATTCCAGCAACCGAAGCTTTGTCCAGCCGAGCCATTAAAATTAATATTTATCGGATTCTCTAATCCCTTCTCACCATATTTTTCTGCAATAAAACCAGAAATTAAAGCTCCAACAGATCTATCAGTATTAGATATTTTATAATTCAAGGAAATTGATTCATTTTTATCAACTGCAAGAGTAACTTTCTTAAGAATTTTTCTTGCAAGCAGTCCTTTGTCCCAAGGCTTATTCTTTTTTGAAGTACAAAAGAATGACTCATTAATTTTAGTATCTTTATAAAGCAGGTATTTTAGATCAATAGCTTCATATTGTGCTTCTAAATTTTGTATCTTTTGTAGGTATTGGGTTTGTCCAATAATATCTTCTAGTTTTGGTATTCCCATTTCACTGAGGTGTTGTCGAACATCATCTGCAATGAATTTAAAATAATTCATGACCTTTTCTTTTTCTCCAATGAAATGATGATTTATAAGATCTTCTCTTTGAGTCGCAACGCCAGTTGCACAGTTATTTAAATGACAAATTCTTAAATACTTGCAACCCATAGCTATCATAGGCCCAGTTCCAAAACCAAATGACTCAGCTCCTAAAATAGCTGCCTTGATTACATCAAGGCCTGTCTTCATACCTCCATCCGCTTGGAGTCTTACTTTATGTCTCAGTCCACTATCTCTTAAGCTCTGATGAGCTTCTGCCAAACCAAGCTCCCATGGAGATCCAGCATACCTTATTGAAGTAAGTGGGCTTGCTCCGGTCCCACCATCATGACCTGAGATTGTAATTAAATCAGCATAAGCTTTGGCCACACCAGATGCTATTGTTCCAACACCAGGTTCCGAAACTAGTTTTACAGATACTAGTGCACTTGGATTCACTTCTTTAAGATCGTATATAAGTTGTGCTAAGTCCTCTATTGAATAAATATCATGATGAGGTGGTGGTGAAATTAAGGTCACTCCAGGTGTTGAATATCGTAATTTAGCAATTAGTTGATTAACTTTACCACCAGGTAATTGACCGCCTTCGCCAGGTTTGGCCCCTTGTGCAATTTTAATTTGAAGTACCTCAGCATTAACTAAGTAATGAGGAGTAACACCAAACCTTCCTGAAGCGATCTGTTTTATTTTTGATCTTTTAAGAGTGCCGTATCTTTCCTCGGCTTCTCCACCTTCACCAGAATTAGATCTTCCTCCTAGTGAATTCATAGCCTCTGCTAGTGTTTCATGAGCTTTTGGAGATAATGCTCCAAGACTCATGCCCGCTGAGTCAAATCTATTTAAAATTTTCTTTTGAGACTCAACTTTGCTTAAGTTAATTTTTTTCTTATTTGTGCTAACTTCAAGCAAATCTCTCAACATTGCTGGAGGTCTGTTATCTACTAATCCTGAATATTCTTTATATGTTTCAGATGATTCTGAACTAACCGCTTCTTGAAGTTTTTTTACAATCTCTGGATTATAGGTATGGTATTCCCCTCCATGAACATATTTAAGAAGGCCGCCTACATTCATATCTGATAAATTAGATCTCGCATAATCATCTAGTGCTCTAATCTCTTTATCAAGATCTTTTAAGTTTTTTCCTTTAACTCTGCTTGTTGTATTTGTGAAAGACAAATTAACTACATCTTCATCAAGTCCTACAATTTCAAACAATTGAGAACCTCTATAACTTGAGATAGTTGAAATGCCCATCTTTGAAATTATTTTAAGTAATCCTTTATTGACCCCCTTTCTGTATCTGAAACAGTTTTCATGAGGATCACCTTTTAACTCATTTCTATTAGTAAGGTCTAATATTGTCTGATAGGCAAGACTTGGGTATACCGCTGTAGCACCAAAACCAATCAAGCATGCTATTTGATGAGTATCTCTTGCTGAATAAGAAGTTACGATGATATTCGCATCAGACCTTTTCCCAAGTTTTACTAGTTTTTGATGAACAGCACCAACTGCAAGTAATGCATTTATTGGTAATTTATCTTTCTCAGGTAAATCTTCAATTAAATGAATAATCGATGAGCCTGAATTAACAATTTCAACAACTTTATTTTGAAGATTGATAATGGCATTTTTTAAAGATAATTTTTTATCAAAAGATAAACTAATCTCTTCTGATTTAAAGTAAGTATTATTAAGAATAGATTGGAGTTTTTTATAAGAAAGGACTGGAGAAGTGGTTACTAGTCTTCTAGCATGATCTGCAGATTCTTCATAAATATTTAACTCAGGTCCAAAACATGTCTCAAGGGTCATCACAGCAGCCTCCCTTAATGAATCAATTGGAGGATTGGTTACTTGTGCGAACTGTTGTCTAAAAAAATCATAAATTTGTCTATGCATCTTACTCATAACAGCTAAAGCAGTGTCATCTCCCATTGAGCCAGTGCCTTCTTGTGAATCAACTGCAAGAGGCTTAATGATTGATGACCTTTCTTCTTTGAATAACAAAAATAGTTTACAAGCTGTTATGAAATCATTTGAATCAATCGATTTTAAGCCTGGGCCTTCATATGAATCCAGACTAGATTCGATATAAATAGCATTTTCTTTCAACCATTTTCTATAAGGTAGTTTATCTTTAAGAATTTTATCAATTGCGGTTTGATCTAGAATTTCTCCATTTATGGTATTAATTGCCAAAATACCACCTGGCTCTACTCTTCCTTTTTCTAGAATATTATCTTCATCAACTGGATTTACACCTGTCTCTGAGGCTATTGTTATGATATTGCTTTTATCTATCTGATATCTTGCAGGTCTTAGACCATTTCTATCAAGAACACATAATGCCCATTTTCCATCTGCCATTACTATTCCAGCAGGACCATCCCAAGGCTCTATATGCATTGAATTATATTCATGAAAGCTTCTGATATCAGGATCTAAAGTTTGAGTATTTTGCCAAGCTGGAGGAAGAGTCATTCTTACAGCCCTAAATAAATCTACCCCTCCTTTCACAAGAAGTTCAATCATGTTATCTAATGATGATGAATCAGAGCCTGTCTCATTAACAAGTTGTTTAAATTTTTGTATTTTTGGAATAAATGGAGTTGAAAATTTTGATGCTCTTGCTTTAACCCAGTTTCTATTTCCTCTAATGGCATTAATCTCTCCATTATGTGCGAGCAATCTAAACGGTTGCGCTAGATGCCATTTTGGACTTGTATTTGTTGAAAAACGCTGGTGAAAGACGCATGTTGAAGCTTTAAAACTATCACTATTTAAATCAACATAAAAATCCTTTATCGCATCTGGCAGCATTAATCCCTTATAGACAATTGTTCTGGAAGACATACTACAAACATAAAGAACTTCATCATCCATGTGAATTTCTTCAATGAATTTTCTTGCTTGAATTAATCCAGTATCAAATTTATCCTGGTTAAAATCTTTTTCAATTGGTTTGATAAATAACTGGTATATGTCTGGTGCACAATCTAGTGCTATTTTTCCTAAGATTTTTTTATTAACGGGGACTTTTCTTGTAAAAGTTAGTTCTAGTCCTTCTTTTTTAAGAATTTCTTTAATTGTTTCTAAAATATTAGATATATCATCTTTATAAAAAATCTGTGCAAGAGCAAAAAAATCTCCAACATCTATATTGCTTTCTTTTATGACTATGTTTTTAAAATAATTATGATCAATATCAATAAGAAGACCGCATCCATCCCCAGTCTTTCCATCTGATCCAACGCCACCTCTATGTGTCATGCTTCTTAAAGCATCTATAGAATTAATGACTACTTTATGAGATTTAACACCATTAATGTTGGCAACAAGTCCAAATCCACAATTATCTCTAAAGTCTTCTTTATTAAATAGTCCTGACATATGTATTAAAGTGTGTGAAATTTGAGTATAACACATATAACTTTCAATTATCTACCAAAAGTGTCATACTTTGTCATACGCACACTGAACATTAATGAAAAATAAGAATAAACAATACCGAATTGAGAAAGGTGTTTTGATCTTTACTCAACCACGATCGCCCTACTTTTATGGAAAATTAAGAGTTAATGGTAAATATATAACGCAATCTTTTGCTCCAATTGATGATTTTAATACTGCGAAAGAAAAAGTTTATCAGTGGCGTGAAGAGATATTAGGTATTGATAAGAATAATTTCTTACTTGCAGAAAAAGGTTCGGGATCAAACTATAGAAATGAATACATCGAACATGAAGAAATTGACAACGATTTCCAATTTCTTGAAGTGGGAAGATTTGATCCTGTAAAAAAATCAACTGAAGAGAGAAGAATAAGTTTTGTTGAAATTTATGAGGAATACAATCAAGTTCAAGTATCTAATCAAGCTCACAGATGTCTGGATTGTGGGAATCCATATTGTGAATGGAAATGTCCAGTTCATAATTTTATTCCAGACTGGTTAAAACTTGTCAATGAAGGAAATATTATAGAAGCTGCTGAATTATGTCATTCTACAAACAGTTTACCTGAGGTTTGTGGACGAGTATGTCCCCAGGATAGGCTCTGTGAAGGTGCCTGCACCTTAAACGATGGTTTTGGTGCAGTGACTATTGGTTCAACCGAAAAATATATTACTGAAAAAGCTTTTGAAATGGGTTGGAAGCCAGATATGTCTTATAGAACATGGACTGATAAAAAAGTTGCAATTATTGGAGCTGGTCCTGCTGGTATAGCTTGTGCTGACGTTCTTACCAGATCAGGCGTTCACAGCCATGTCTATGATAAAAATGAAGAAATTGGAGGACTTTTAACTTTTGGGATACCTGAATTTAAATTAGAAAAATCTGTTATTAAGAGAAGAAGAAAAATCTTAGAAGATATGGGTGTCAAATTTAACCTTGGTAAAGAAATTGGTAAAGATCTTCCTTTTAAAGAAATATATGAGGATTACGATGCTGTCTTTCTTGCTATGGGAACATATACATCTCTTGAGGGTGGATTTAATGGAGAAAAACTAAAGGGAGTTCATAAGGCAATTGATTATTTAATATCTAGTACTAAAAAACTTTTAAGACTTCAAAAAAATAAAGCTGATTTTATTAACTTAAAGAACAAGAGAGTCGTTATTTTAGGTGGTGGTGATACAGCAATGGACTGCAATAGGACTGCTATTAGGCAAGGAGCGAAATCTGTTAAGTGTTTGTATAGAAGAGATGAAGAAAATATGCCTGGTTCAAGAAGAGAAGTGCAAAATGCAAAAGAAGAAGGAGTCCAATTCGAATTTAACATTCAACCTATTGATATTATTGGGAAAGATAAAGTCGAAGGAGTAAAGATAGTCAAAACTCAATTAGGAGAACCTGATCAAAATGGAAGAAGAGTACCTATTCCAATTCCAGGATCAGAAACTATTTATGAAGCTGATGCGGTAATAGTTGCATTTGGTTTTAGAGCGAGTCCTGCAGATTGGTTTGGTGATTTTAATGTTAATACACACAAAAATGGTTTAGTTGTTGCTGAAGAGCATCAAGAATTTCAGTTTCAAACTTCAAATAAAAAGATATTTTCTGGTGGTGATATGGTTAGAGGTTCTGATCTTGTTGTTACTGCAATATGGGAAGGACGTGAAGCTGCCAAAAGTATAATAAAATATGTTTCATGAGTGATGAATCAATATTTCTTCGAGCATTAAGAAAAGAAAATCTTCCTATTCCTCCTATATGGTATATGCGACAAGCTGGGAGATATATGCCTGAATACAGAGCTGTTAGAAAGAATTTTAAAAACTTTCTGGATATGTGTAAGAATCCAGAAGTTTGTTGTGAGCTAGCATTACAACCAATAAAGGCCTTTAAGCTTGATGCCGCAATATTATTTTCAGATATTCTTACAATTCCTGATGCGTTTGGACTTGGGGTAAAGTTTGTTGAGAATGAAGGGCCTGTTTTCCAAAATCCTATAGAAAAAGTTGATGATATCAAGAACTTGATGCCATTTGATCCAGAAAATCTTACATATGTTTATGAGGCCGTTACAAATATTAAAAATGCTTTACCAAGTAATATTCCTTTAATTGGTTTTTGTGGAAGTCCTTGGACTCTGGCTGCATATTCAATTGAAGGTCGCTCGTCCAAAGATTTTAAAAAAACAATAAATTTTATAAAGGAAAATACAGATGAGTCGCATCTCTTTCTTTCAAAACTTACAGATGCATGTTTTTTATATTTAAGAAAGCAAGTTCAAGCTGGCGCTGATGTAATTCAAATTTTTGATTCCTGGGCTAATATTCTTGATACCGAAGACCTAAAGAGCTTTTCATTTAATTACATAAAATTGTTAATCAATGCCTTAAAGAATGATTCAATAACATCGAGCATACCTATAATTTTATTTGCAAGAGATCCCAAGTGCAGTCCTGGAGCTTTGATAGAGACCTCTGCTGATTGTTTAAGTTTATATTGGTCAATGAATGATTTTGATATTCAATTTGCAAGAAATAAAACTGCTCTTCAAGGAAATCTTAATCCAAAAATATTACTAGAATCTAAAGATGTAATCAAAACAGAAACACATAAATTACTTGAAAAATTTGAAGATTTCCCAGGCTATGTTTTTAATCTTGGGCACGGATTGACACCTGATATATGCCCTGAAAAAGTTAAATATTTAACTGAATTAGTAAGAGAGTATTAATCATCCCAAAGTCTTATTAATCCCTCTTGTGTGCAAGAAGCTATTAATTTTCCATCTCTTGAAAAAATTGAACCATGTGAAAAACCTCTAGCATTTCTAGTTATTGGGCTCTCAATGGTGTACAAAAACCAGCCATTTAAATCAAGCTTTCTATGAAACCACATAGCATGATCAAGACTAGCATTTTGTAAGTTTTTAGTAAGGAAATTAACTCCTACCGAATTATTAGCTGCTCCAAGCAATCCCATATCAGAAATATATAAAAGAAAGGCTTGTTGAATTGCTTGATCTTCAGGTAATTTTCCTTCATTTTTAATCCATGTATTTTTATAGGGTGGCATTCTTTCAGGTTTAAAGTAATTTTGTTTCTCAACAGGTCTCATTTCGATTTCCTGTTGCCTAAAGAACATTGGCATGTCCTCTTTTTTCATTTTTAATTCTTTTAATATGTCCTCTCTTAATTCTTGTTCACTTTTAAGTATTTCTGGTTCAGGGACATCAGGCATATCGATTTGATGCTCAAGACCTTTTTCACTTTTTTGAAAAGAAATCGAACAATTAAAGATTACCTCTCCATCTTGAATTGCCTTAACGCTTCTAGTTGTAAAACTTTTACCATCTCTTATTCTATCCACAGTAAAAGTAATAGATTTTTCCATATTACCTGGTCTTATAAAATATGAATGAAAGGAGTGAGCAAAATGTTCAACATTTACAGTTTTGTATGCTGCTATCAGAGTCTGAGCCATAACTTGACCTCCAAAAATTCTTTTATAGCCAACATTTTTTCCATTCCAGGAAAAAATATCTCTATCAACCTTTTCTAAATTGAAAAGTTCAAGAGGCCTGTTTAAAGAGGATTTATCTGTCATATTTATGTTGCGCTCAGCCCACCATCAATAATAAGCTCAGTTCCAGTTATAAATGAAGATTCGTCTGAAGCTAAAAAGACTGCAGCATTTGCAATATCTATTGGTTCCGCAAGCTTTCTAATAGGAATTTGTTGAACAAGTTTTTCTTCAATATTTCTTTCAGGAGCAGAGTCAATCATGCTTTGCACCATTGCAGTTCTTGTGAATACCGGATGAATTGAGTTACATCTGACTAAGTTAGTTGTCTTAGCGCAATGAAGTGCTACCGATTTTGAAAGATGTCTGACAGCAGCCTTTGATGAATTGTAAGCAGATGTGTTATGAGATGCCACAATACCAGACATAGATGAAATATTAATTATAGACCCGTCACCAGAATCTCTCATAAGAGGTAATGAATATTTGCATCCCATAAATACTGAATCTAAATTAACTTTATGAACTAAATCCCATAGTTCCAAATCAGTGGATTCAACATCTCCTCCACCACCCATGCCAGCATTATTAACTAATATATTTAATGATCCAATATCTTCTTTAATTTTTGTTATTGCATGTTGCCATTGATCCTTGCTGGTAACGTCTAAAACGATATGGTCACAAGAAAGCTCTGAAGCTGTCTCAACCAAAGTTATTTCATTTATGTCACTTATAAAAACTTGTGCACCCTGAGCTATCATAGATTTTGCCATTTCTTTGCCTAATCCTTGAGCTCCCCCAGTGATTAATGCAACTTTATTTTTTAATCTATTTGACATAATTTTACTCAAACTTTTATAACGCTATCTTACATTGTTTATAAAAAAACTAGAACTTTAAACTCTCAAAAGGTAGGATATGCAGTCCAAAAACAAAGTTTTATAAAAATGACAGTTAATAAAAATATAGATTTGCCCGTTAAGCCTGATCATAAATTCATTGTCTCAGAGGTTTTCAATATTGATTCAAAACTTACTGTAAAAGGTTTCAAGAATAAATCTGATTGGGTCCCTGAAATTGATAGTTCATATGTTTTTGATAAAGATACAACTTTATCAATCCTTGCAGGTTTTGAACATAACAGAAGAGTTATGGTTCAAGGCTTTCATGGAACTGGCAAGTCTACACATATCGAGCAAATAGCTGCTAGATTAAATTGGCCTTGCGTTCGAATAAATCTTGATAGCCATATAAGCAGAATTGATTTGCTTGGAAAGGATGCAATAAAGGTTAATGACGGTAAGCAAATAACTGAGTTCCAGGAAGGCTTATTGCCCTGGTCAATCCAAAATCCTGTTGCCTTG
>ERZ802830.2124-NODE-2124-length-18240-cov-8.19923_pt1 | contig 18240 bp, 16 predicted proteins | sample MGYA00345654_ERZ802830 | MGnify/ENA primary metagenome ERZ802830 (study PRJEB30503, sample SAMEA104212375) | marine metagenome | biome: Westerlies Biome; feature: [SRF] surface water layer (ENVO:00010504) within the epipelagic zone...; material: water...
TTCTAGATAAAGGGAAGGCTCTGCCACCGTCTCTATGGTAGACGAGCAATTCACGATAGCGAGAGCCGAACAGAACACTGTTAGTAACCTACATTCTATTCCCATATCTTTTGTTGCCTAATCGGTGAGGAGCAGCATGTTGAACTCATGTTAAAAATCAGGATGCTTTGAAACTGCTAATCCCTAGAGATACGGTTAGGTGAAGAATAGATTCTTGGATCATTCACCAATGCATTCAAGGGACGGCTCTGGCCCCGCTCAGAGGCCATCTCTGATAGGGTCAGACAACGGGTATCAGCTATGTGGCTTCCTGTCTTTCTCTGCTTAAAACAAATTACGTTTTGTTGCAGTGGCCTTGTCGAGTTGTACGAAATCAATTCCTCATCAGACATATGCTGGAAAGAGGGTTGTTCCGGTACAACGCAGGAAACAAGGGTCAGCCCGTAAAATAGAATTAAAATGTATTTATTCAGCCCCATATGACTTTTAAAGATACTCTATTTGTCATAGGGAAGCATCACAAAAGACGGCAATTTTACCCAAATTTTGGAACTTTGTTCGCCGCATTTGGTATACAGCGGTTGGTCCGTCACCAAGAAAAACACGACTAGGTTAAAGTGGCCTTGGTTGCGTCGTTGGGCGCAACTGAGGGTTAGTGGCTCGTGACCGAGAGTCAATTTCTAAAAGTGGGAACGCTCTCTCATTCCTCGCTCCAGGAGCCTGAGGTATGCTGATTGCTTGAATTTCATCTAACGTTCCACAAATCTTCTCTAGTGCTTGGTCAAAAGAAATTTGTACATGTACACACCTGACCTGTTCTTGATTGACGACAGTCGAGTTATACGCAGCCAGCTCTTCATCACTCATTTTGTAGAAATTGGGTTTGACCATAGAGCTACACGCAGATAAAGGAATGACTAGTGCCGAGAGGGTCAATCTCCAACAAATCGGTGTGTATTTCATCTAAGCCTTACCTAATATCCAATGCGGTAATAAACCATAAAGCTGATGGGCGAGGCTGGTTACCCACTGACTACGCAGCTTGTTCTCTTTACAACTAGTGTTTCGTCATCCCCGAGCTCCCTCAGCGCGTCAACATAATCTGGGTGACTCTTAAAGGACATGGCTTTTTCAAACGTCTCGAACTCGACCACAGCAGCGAACTGAATTTTGACTCTACCGATTTGTGTCTTAGCCACTGGTCCTATGGCAATCATTTTTGCCTCACCGCGCTCAACAAGTGCATTCCATTTTGTAATGTATCTACCAAAAGCCTCTTGATCGACTATTTCCTCAACATGATTAATCCAATAACCTTTAGGCATTTTTCACTCCTGGTTTAAGGGCGCTCTAGTTCAACAGTATAGTATGGTTGCAATGTATCTATTGCCTCAACTGGTTGACTGTCCACGTCCCATTTAAATAACTTTGCGACAATTCGATTCTGTTCAAAATCCACTATAGAGAAGCCATGCTCCTCAAATGGTGTTACCTGTTCTTGGAAATTTAAGTACTGCGAGGGAGCTGGATGTACGCCTCTGACGACTGACGGAAACCCCCGGACTGAAGTGCTGACGGGGCCGCAGAGAATGTTGGTAATTGGATTATCACTGAAATCGTGATTACCGGCGCCGTGCATCGTTCCTACACCGGTGGCATGAAGGTCGCCGGCTATTACTAGCGGATTTCGGTGCTTCATGTCTGCCAGCGATTGCATGATGCGATCATGTTGATTAAGCCAGCCTTGCCTCCAATAGGGTTTTGGTATTTGGGTGGTCAGCTGACGTGTTTCTGGGTGCAATACATCGGGATACCACTCACCCCACTTGCCAGCTGTCCAGCCAGGGGGATTGGAAGGAACATGCACGAGGTGACGAGTGTCTGTTGATGCGGTTCTTTGAACAAGCCAATTTTCAACATTACCGTCAAGAAAAACTGAATTTAGTTCGCCGACGTTCAGCGTGCGACGCACGTCGTATAATAATACCTCAAGTAGTCGGCCATAGCGCAGAGTGCCAAAACTCTCCGAGAGTTCGCCGCGGGCGGAGCTGGTAGAGTAGGGTAGCCCGGGCGATCGTGTCACGTCAGGAAGAAATTCAGGGTAGTACAGTTGTTGAGTAGTACGTGCCAGTTGTAACTGAAACCATGGGACTGGGTAGGTAAGAGGAGAGTCATTTTCCCAATGATCATGATCATCCTGAAGAAAGTATACGGGTGTAGATCTAAACGCTGTGCCATATAGGGGCACTATTTGAGGCCCTGCTGCTAGTTTCATTGCCTCTTCATTACTCCCACCCATAACTCGTGCCGCAAAGTCAAAGTCTGATTGCTGTCCCGCTGGGCTCAATTCTCCAGCCTGTTCGCCCTGCCATGTGTGAAGGTCCCAGTATATGTGATCACCATTAGCTACTGCTGCTTGAGGTGCAAAAGACAGACCCCTTTGTAAGAGTCGTTGGCGTATAGCAATCGGCAAGTTTCCTCGCCGATCGCCAATTCCGAAATACTCGCCTTCAGGGCCACCGGCACACGTGTAGAACAAAACTCTAACTTTCTCCGGATTTTGCTGAGGTGCAGGAAAAGTTGATAAAGGCCATGATTCGCAGAGAGCACGGCCGCTACTATCTTGTAGTGATAATTCGTATTGGGTGTCTGATTGTAGCTCTGTTGCATAAAACTGCCAGAATTCTCCTCTGGTGTCGTTTAAATAACCCTCAACAAATCTCGTGTTATTGCCATTTTGGATTTGTAGCCGTGGGGTTTCTCTTTGAGCTTGAGAGAATGATGCCTTGATTAGAATGTGAGACTCATTCACGGCGGGAAGCAAGTGCCTAACGACGCCAGAATCCCAATCATCAGCTACTGGATTTAAATCTTGCTGCGCAGCAATTTTTTGCCAGGGCCAGCTGGTTAGCCATGCTCCTGCCATACCGCCGACACTGCGACGCAAAAACTCTCTGCGCTTGAAAGCACTTAAGTACAATTCCGACTTATTATTTCTAGCTTTCTTATTTTTCATCATTTGCCCATCGCATTCTAATAAAAGGGATAACTGATTCTTTTTAGTATTTAGCTCTATAGCTCCTCTTCGAGCTGCAATCGTCGTATTCCAGCCATTATTCCATCGAAACCGTAGTTACCTTCATGGCAGGCGTACTCATAAATGGGCTCATTCATGCGTCTCATCGGCATGCTAGCGGTCCACGGCGAGGTCCATGTGGTTGGATCCTCAATCGTAAAATCATATCTTAAAGTGTCTGGTCCAACGCGGCTGATTCGTTCAGTGAGATGCATATTCGGAGTGGAATCACCAAACGCTGTTCCTTTCCAAAAGTTCTGGGTTTCGATCACAAGGGTGTCGCCCTCCCATCGGCCCACGGAGTCGCCTTCCCAAAACATGGCTGGACCGTCTCGATGTTCCTCATTCATCCTTACTATGCGGGCGTTATGAATCATTTCATTCATAATCATAAAGTAGTCTTCTGTTTGCACGAACTGAACGTTCAGGTTGTAAGAACCTGGCTGCATTGGAGGGCCTGACGTTCTAGTCACAATACAACGTTCCGCGTAAGGTCTAGCCTCTGGGCCAAGACTCAATTCTCTCATTTCGGCTACAGCGCTTCTGCGCGCTAAAGCCTCTTCCGTAAGAGCTGGTATTTGCCCGTTTGGGGGATCTATGATCAGAGAGGTGCGGAGGTCTTCGACCGTATCGTTGCCTCGCTCATACCAAAACTCGTTATAAGAAATAACGCCTGGGGGGTAGTTAGCTCCTCCTACCGAATCTATAATCAAGTCTCGATTCTGCCGTCGGTTTTCAAATTCTGCCCATTCAGCGGCCTCCTGTTGTGAGAGCACTGAGCGGCCCCCGACGGTATCTGGCCGCTCCAAGGGAGTCAGCGTTCTCCAGGTGAAAACGCCTTGCAGGTCTGGGCGACCAGAGCTAGTGCGAGGAGGCTCATAGGTAGTCTGCGCTAGCAAGTTGGTGCAGTTTAATATCAGGATTATGATCAGCAATAATTGATCAGGTCGCATCGATTTGTCCTTTTTTGAGGTCCTGTAAATCAAGTACCTCAATTTTTCATTTTGGCGTAGTTAAATTCTAGGCTTCACTCAAGACAGTCGGAATAGTTATTACAGCTTGAGAATAACAATGGGCGTCCTATTATTCCATTTCTATTGTTCTTTTTTTGACGATTCAATTAGTGTTACGAGACTGGGCATCATTTAAGCATCACGAGCTAGGACAATAACGCTATGACAAAGCAGAGCAAAAGTTTTTCCCCAAATGAGGGCCTTCAGCGGGCGATTGAATTGCTCCACCAAACACCGGAGCTGACAGAAAATTTACCTGAAAAGTTTCCTGACTTCGGAAGGGGCGAGGATGAGACGCTCAACTTGCTTGCCCCCTATGTTCTCGGCCGGGCGACACGTCTTGATAGCCCAATATCATTCGCACACATGGACCCGCCAACGCCATGGATTACATGGGCAATGTCTCTTTGGAACGCTCGCCTAAATCAAAATTTGCTTCATTCTGCGTCTGCGCCCTTTGCAGTTGAGGCAGAAAAGAAAGTGATAGATTGGTTAACTCCATTCTATGGTATGGATGGAGGCCACATGTGTTCTGGGTCGACTATCGCAAATATCACCGCGCTCTGGGCGGCAAGGGAAGCTCGTGGAGTTAAAAAGGTGGTCGCCTCAAGGTCGGCTCATTTTAGTATCGCTAAAGCCGCAAGTTTACTCGGACTGTCTTATGAACAAATTCCAACAGACGTCCGAGGTCGCCTCAATCTTAATGAGATTGAGGACATGTCGGATGCGTGTTTGGTTTTGACGGCGGGAACAACCGATACAGGCGCCATCGATCCACTTGTGCTGGTAGGTCAGGCGAAATGGACTCATGTTGATGCTGCTTGGGCGGGACCTCTGCGTTTGAGTCTAACTCATGCTTATTTGCTTGATGGCATCACTGGCGCCGATTCGATTGCTGTTTCTGCCCACAAGTGGTTATTTCAACCAAAAGATTCCTCGCTGATTATGTTCCGGGATACAGAGCTAGCAAATTCCGGAATAAGCTTCGGCGGTAGCTACTTAGCTGCTCCGAATGTCGGGCTGCAGGGTTCGCGTGGCGCTGCTGCTGTGCCATTGCTAGCCACGATGGTTGCCTTGGGAAGGGCGGGTATCGTCGGTTTAGTTGATCACTCGATGTCATTGGCTACCAAGCTAGCGACTGAGTTGAACCAAGAGGGCTATGTCCGTCTCTGGGCAATGCCTGAAACAGGCGTAACACTTTTTCAGCCAACTAAATTCGATACTCAAGACTTCTATGAGCGTTTACCAAAAGGAATGTTTTCTACCTGTGTTATCGATGAAGAAATGTGGGTTAGATCCGTTGCGGCAAACCCGTTGGCTGATATTGATAAAATCATTGAAATCGTGCGGAAAACAGCGACGCATTTATAAAAGCTGAGGATAACAAGCATGAATTCTTTTCAGAATTTATGAAACTTACTTTAAGAGCGTGAAGATAAATAAGAGTGACTCATGACGCTTATAAAAATCTGATTATAAGCTTTACTTATTACAGTAACCGTTAAGCGTTGTACTCATGACCTATGCTGTTGTAAAGCCTGATCTGATACCGTAAGCTGTAAAATCAAAATGATGACGGGTATTCCGATGCATATAATTCAAAGAGAGAGAAAGATTAGATTACTAATTAGCACGCTGCTTTGTTCGCAGTTGGCAATCTTGAGTGTGTCCGCTAGTGCTGCGGAGGCGCCATTGAGTGATGGGACGACGGACAGCATCAACGCCAGAGCAGACCATTTCCGGTTAGATAACGATTACATTCCACCGCCAGGAGAGGCGCTTCATCATTACACGGCTGGATTCGCTAAGATTCTATGTTCGGCAGTTTTTATAACCGGCCTCGATCCGATCGATGCTGCGGCTAATGTGGGTGGTTTTATCTCGCCATTCGAAGAGCGTCGCCATGTTGTTAATACTCATATCGATCGAGTGCGTGAAGAGATCTCACTTGTCTTATCGGACGGCACGGTGAGGACGGCCAGGCGATATGACAATCAAGGTTGTGTTGCCCATTCCATCGGTGAGGATAGTATTGAGTTTAGTCCGTCAGTCGTAGAAGCAGACCTACCTCCGGCGCACTCTACTCCCTGGCCTTTGGGTGATGTGTTAGATTCGGGCGCATGGCCCAGTGGTGTAGATATTGAGTTGGCGCAACGCGCACTGGATACGGGATTTGGCTCAGCGGACGCGCGTACTTTGGGATTGGTAGTCACCTACCGGGGGCGTGTTCTCGGTGAGCGATATAGCGATGAGGTGGATATCCACACCCCCCTGGAAAGTTGGTCTATGACTAAGAGTCTAACAGGGACTCTAATGGGGGTTCTCATACAGCAGGGCGAGTATGAGCTCTGGGAGAACGCACCTATACCAGAGTGGCAAGTGGATCCGAATGATCCGCGTAGCGAGATCCGCATAGGCGACATTATGCGCATGTCCAGCGGTATTATGATTAATGCGCCTTCCGATCCAGACTATGACACCAGCACCTATGCCGATCATTTTTACCTCTATACCGGCGGCGTTAACCAATACAAATATGCAGCGACTCGTCCCGCCGAGTATCCACCTAACACAATCGGTCGTTATCGAAACACTGATCCGGTGTTAACCAATTATTTGATTCGTCTTGCCGTAGAGGGTCGTGGGGAGGACTACCATAGTTTCCCTCAGCGGAACCTCTTCGACAAATTGGGTATTCGTAATGCGTTAATAGAGACCGACACCTATGGTAATTTTCTCGGACAGGGATTGGCCTTCATGTCCGCTCGAGACTGGGCGCGTTTAGGTAACCTTTATTTACAAGACGGGGTATGGAATGGTGAGAGAATATTACCCGAGGGTTACGTGGAGTATGCAAGCACGACTGCGCCTGCATGGATAACCGATGGCCGGCCGGTTTATGGAGGCGCCTTTTTTTGGGTCGACAATGAAGTAGGAGATGACGGTATACCACCGTCGTTTAGGATGAGCGGAGCTGGTGGGCAGTCAACAACGATAATCCCTAGCCACGAACTTGTGATAGTGCGAATCGGAAAGTATACGGGGGCCTCTGAGGGTGGTGATTCTCTAAGACAAATGATCCCGATGCTATTGGAGGCTGTTCCAGGGACTCAATAGTTGTGGGGTAACATATCAGGTCGCGCTATACGGGGAATCTTGTCACTTCACATTCTGGAGAGTTTGTAAATTGAGGAGGAATCTAGAAAATCGTTCGACGCAGAAGTGCTGAAGAATTCTGGATAGCCAGCGCTATATTTCTCTTCCCATGCTTGAACGATATTCGGTTTGCCCGTATTGACTATACTGGCTTGCAACGGGTAGGTTATTTCTCCGAGGCGTACGTGAACCTCTCCGCCATCACCCAGCCTAGTGACCCATCCGCTGTCATTCTCTCCAACGACATAAAAATCATTATCAATCTCGACAAACCATATTATTACTACCCTCGGGACCACGCCTGATACTCGCAGTCTTATTTCATCAACTAAAGAAGTCTCAAACCAATTGTCAGGAGCAATGCCAGATTTACCGCCGATAAAGAATCCTGGGGTTGTTGTAATTGGTAGACGCACTGCGAGAGTTATAAGGCTTACCGCAACCAAGGCGACTAAAATTTTCCAAATTTTCATAGTACTCTGTCTTTCAAGGCTATTAATTTGTAGTTTCGTTCATAGATTGGCTTGTCATAAGCCCCGATTGAATTCGGCTCAGGAATTTTTCTGTTTCTTGCATTTGTTCCTGACTGAGTTGGGGAATAATTTCTCGCCTCGCGTTCATAAGCGCTTGCAATTGGCGTTGCGATTCATCAACCGCACCACCGCCAGAGCTCGAAACTTTTGTTTGCCCAGCCCCCATATGCTTCATTAAAATTGTCAGCACAACTTCCCTATTGGCTTCGCTCAGGTCTGGAGCTGTGAGAGATAGTTGTGAGTTAAAGTTGTTACGCAGCTGTACTTGCTGATAGTTAAGTTCAAACTCATCAAACTCTGATATTTCCTCGCTATTTAGAACACCTATTAGGCGTTGCCGCAAATACTTGGTTGATGTCATCTCCTCCATTGTCACTGCTGTTGCTCTGCCCGCACTTATGTCACGGCTCGCTGCGTTGCGTTGTACGAATACACCAGTTATCAACGAGGCAATTTGTGTGCGACGAGAATCTGATACAGAGAGCTTCTCTAAGAAGCCGCCATAGCGCACCTGTACTTGCATCTTTGCCATTTGCTCATCAACATTATCAGTGTAACCCGGTGGTGGGCTGCCCTGCGCTAACGCGGTGCAATTGAATAAAAGCATCATAAGTAAGCTGTGTCTGGCGTTTTTTGCTTGCATTAAGTCCGGCTCCCTAGAATAAAAATCATAAATAAATTTACTCTGAAACTGTTACCACTAATTCGAAGTTGCTTTTGAGAGTATCAAAGAAACTTTCGATCCTCCCACCACGGGAAAAAAGCTGGCATGTCTTTGCTAACTTGAAGGGGGAATTTAGCTGGTCTTTTTTCAAGAAATGACTCGATACCCTCCCTAGCATCTGCCGATTTACCGGTATGATACATGCCCAGAGAGTCAATTTTGTGTGCCTCCATAGGATGGTCTGCGCCCAACATTTTCCACATCATCTGCCTGATCAGGGCGGTAGATACGGCAGAGGTATTATGAGCTATTTCGCGCGCAATGGCATTTGCAGCGGGTAGCAGATCTTTGGGCTCGTGAGTACTTCTAACCAGACCTCCAGCCAATGCCTCTTCGGCGGGGAATACCCTGCCGCTGTAACACCATTCCAATGCCTGGCTAATTCCAACCAGCCTCGGTAAAAAGTAACTTGAGCAGGCCTCCGGGACCACCCCCCTTCGTGAGAAAACAAAGCCAATTTTAGCACTCGAGGAACACAGGCGTATGTCCATTGGCAGGGTCATCGTCGCACCGATTCCAACAGCAGGGCCGTTTATAGCGGCAATAATTGGTTTCCTACATTCGAAGATCCGGAGAGTAAGGCGGCCGCCGCCATCGCGCTGCACCCCGCTCTCTCGATCATCTCGAGCTTCCGCGTTGAAAGTTTTTCCTCCGGCCGATAAATCGGCCCCCGCACAGAAACCTCGGCCCGCACCCGTAAAAATTACCGCTCGTACTCGGTCATCTGCGTCTGCCCTATCTAAGGCATCAATAATTTCAGACATCATGGTCCTGTTAAATGCGTTTAGTAATTCTGGGCGATTTAGCGTAATAGTGAGGATAGTTTCTTCAAGGTTGTACAGGATCGTTGAATATTCCATGCGCAGCTCAAATTTATTTTTGAATTGAAATTAGTTGGAGGTCCTATGGTGCCCTAAACTAAAGGGAGCTGCAAAATAACAGCAATGGTCAGAATAGTGCAGGCTGGTAGTTGGCTCAGTAATAATGTTATTTGCTATAGTGCGCTTAACTGCCAACATGAGAGGTCAAAGATGAAAAAGATATTCAAATATTTGATTACAAGCACTGTCGTTATCGCTTTTTCAACTCTCATTGTTTTGCGCCTGGTTGGGGTAGATCCCCAGGATCAGAGGCCAGGCCTTTGGCTGGCGGGCAAGTTATCCGAAGCCTCGCAGAGCGATTGGGCTTTCACCGACGATCACTACGAAATCTATCTGCAAACAAATACCCCTTATTTTATCCCTCATTCCGTTACAGTTTATTGTGCCACTTACGAAGGGGAACTCTATCTTCTTTCCGCATACTATACCGGTGGCACGTTTCCAGATATGCGGTCATGGAATAGGAATATTGTTAGGGATCCAAGAGTTCGTTTGCGAATCGGAGGACAGCTGTTTGATCAGACAGTCAGTTATGTTTCTGACGAGATGATTCGTCGGCCTGTTTATGACGCGTTAGGTGAAAAGTATCCAAATTGGGAGCGTCCTACCTATGAAAACATGCATATTTTGGCCGTCGGTCCTGCGGATAGTTAACATAGCTAATCTTGGACAGATGCCGGATGCCGTATCTAATATTTCTACTCAATTATTTTTCCATGGCAGCAGAGATTTGTTCCCAGTCAGTAGCCAGCGGATGGGGTAATGGGCCACGGCCAACCATAATGACCAAAAGAGAGGATATTCCGATTCGTCTAAGTCCACCATAATTACGATGATTGAGGCAATATCTTCAACAGCGTATTCCAGTTCATTGATTCCTTCAGGTAAGGCAGGCAGAATCATGGTCAGAAATATTACAATCCAATAGACTAAGCAAGCGAATCCCAACCAGTGGAGTAGGAACATTAGACGTCGAATTATGTCTTGCATGAGCTGACTCAAATTTTATTTACACAACTAGCTTATCGACCTGATTTGCATTCTATTTCCTTTTTTTTACCTAAAAATAATTGATGGATTTAGAGTAAGGGATTAGAAGAATCTTGATATTTATGCTCACAATAAAGTGGGATTAAAAAAATGGAGGTTTCATGTCAGCCGATTTTATCTTGTCACTTTGTAATCTCATTGTTCTCCCTGGGTGGTTGTTGCTTATAGTTCTCCCCAAATGGAAGTTTACCTTGGGCCTGATTTGCTCCGGAGTAATTCCTTTTATATTGGGTCTTATCTATGTTGGGTTATTTTTGTCGGAATTAGGTAATTTACCCGCTGGCGGTGGGTTTGGGTCTTTGACTGAGATCAGCATCATGTTTTCCAATCCATACGTCTTAGCAGCTGGTTGGATTCACTACTTGGCATTTGATCTTTTTATAGGAGCATGGGAAGCATATGACTCCCAGAAAAACGGTTTGCCTCATCGGTTTGTAATCCCCTGCTTGGTCTTAACCTTGATGCTCGGGCCGGCTGGCCTAGCATTATATTTAGGGCTTCGAGCTATATTTATTCGCAAAATCGAAATCTATGAAACCTTTCAGGCCGAAGCTAAATAATTTTACAGGATGCTTCCTCACTATATATTTAGTATCTTCGCCATATGAAAGAAAGTCACCTTTTGCATTTATTACTTTGTTGTACATTCGGATTATTTATTACCGCTTGCAGTCCCGACGGGCCAGAATTGCTCTCTGAACCGGGCGGAGATTGGCGGCATGCGGGCGGCGACCATAGCTCATCAAAATATTCACCGCTTGATCAAATTGATTCCCGCAACTTTTCGAACTTGGAACTTGCTTGGCGGTGGAAATCAGCAGACCTTAGTCTGCCAGAGGGCGTCGGATACGGCACTGCCGACTTTAGGGCTGTACCTCTTGTTGTCAACGGTATTATGTATGTGAATACCAATCATGGGATGGTGGCAGCTCTGAACCCTAAATCTGGTGACGAGTTGTGGCTTTTTGATCCCGAGAGTTACCGGAATGGGCCGCCCGTCCAAACAAACATAATGATCCGTGGTATTGAGCATTGGACCGACGGTGTCATCGAAAGAATTTTTGTGGCCACCTTAGGAAAACAACTTCTCTCTCTAGATGCGTCAACAGGTCAACCCGACCCAAATTTTGGAGAAGGTGGCTTTATTGACCTTAGTCAGAACTTAGGGCGTCTCGAGTTTGAATCCGAATTTATTACAGCGGGTGCGGCGCCGATCGCAGTCGGTAATTCTCTCATTGTTGGCTCCAAAATTTTTGATTATGGTATGTACAACAGATCCCCGCCAGGTCATGTGCGTGCTTACGATACGTACAGTGGAGAGTTGAAGTGGCGTTTTAATACGATCCCGCAAGAAGGGGAAGAGTTTACTGAAACCTGGGAAAATGATTCGTGGCGAACTGCCGGTAACACTAATGTTTGGACGTTCATGTCGGCCGATGACGAGGCAGGAATAGTTTATCTGCCTACCTCAACTCCTACTAATGATTACTGGGGCGGTCTGCGCCTTGGCGAGAACCTGTTTGCGGAGGCACTTGTTGCACTAGACGCTGAGACCGGAGAACGTCTCTGGCATTTTCAAACGGTACACCACGGACTTTGGGATTACGATATCGCGTCCGCGCCTAACTTGGTTGATATTGTTGTCGATGGTCGTCCCATAAAGGCAGTAGCTCAAGTTTCGAAGACTGCCTTTACTTATGTATTCGACCGAATTACTGGTGAACCAGTATGGCCTATAGTGGAAAAGCCGGTCGCGCCGAGCACTGTTCCTGGAGAAAGAGCGCACCCAACGCAACCATTCCCTAGCAAGCCAGCACCGTTTGACCGTCAAGGAATCACAGAGGACGATTTAATCGACTTCACTCCAGAGATAGCAGAGGAAGCCAGAGGAATCGCTGAGAAATTTGTCTTGGGTCCGATCTTCACACCACCAATCGTGCGAGGGGACGGGGATAAGATTGCTACCTTCGTGGTGCCCGGCGCCGGGGGTGGGGCCAATTTTCCAGGGGCGAGCATAGATCCTGATTCTGGCATTATATATGTGCCTTCTGCTACTCGGCCCCATGGCATGTCTTTGATTACGCCGCCAGAAGGGACCTCAGACTGGCCTTTTGTTATCCAAATGGAAAGACAGGTAGGACCTTTTGGGCTTCCATTGTTGAAGCCACCTTATCGAAGAATTACCGCGATTGACCTGAATACCGGTGATCATGTGTGGCAGGTTCCATTCGGGAAGGGGCCTGCAGATCATCCGAAGCTCCAGCATTTGAATCTACCTTCCATGGGAAGTGTTTATGATGACGTTGTAGCGGAAGGGGGAATTCTTGTAACCAAGACGTTGTTAATTTCTTTTTTGGCACAAAAAGATGAATTACAACCTGACGCGCATGGCTCGATTCTGGTTGCCCTTGACAAACGGACTGGTGAAACGTTGGCTGAGGTATTGGTCGATCAGCGTCTACATGGCCCGCCAATGTCCTATTTGCATGAAGGTAAGCAATACATTGCCGTGGCGGGCGGCGGCAGGAATGATGATGACGAGATTCTTGTTTTCTCGCTGCCGGATTAGTTGCTCAAACCTGTCACTAACATTTTTGGAGTAGTGGATGGAAATATCTAGTTGGATCGCCAACAATGAGAGCTTGCTGAACGGCATAGCAGCAGTTGTGGTTATCTTTGGGTTTCTTGGTGCTATTGGCAGAACGCTGTTCAGAAGGCTGGGTAGTGACAATAAAAATAGTAGCAGCACGAAAAAGATGACTCTCTCAGAGCTAAGTTCACCGTCTCCCTATCCGATCGAATTTGCCGACTCAGATGGTGTAAATATAGCATTTAGTAGACTCGGAGAAGTTGGCCCTACATTAATAGTTACACCTGGCATTATTTCTAATCTTCATGTTACTAGTCATTTGCCTCCAATTAGGGACACCATGGAGTCTTTAGCAAAATTTTCTAGAGTGATAAATTTTGATAAAAGAGGGCAAGGACTTTCGGATCCAACATCTAATGTGGCAACGATTGATGAGAGAGTTAAAGACATCTCCTGTATAGCTAATACAACAGATTCCGAAAAATTCTATTTGATGGGGATCTCTGAGGGCGGGCCAATGAGCATCAAGTACACAGTCGACAATCCAGAGCAAGTCGCAGGTCTAGTTTTGTTCGGCACCACAGCAAAGTTTTCTCGATCTGAGGATTATCCCTTTGGGTTTTCGGACAACACCTTGGAAGGGCTGATTGAAGCCTGGGGCACAGGTTCTGGTAGAGATATATTTTTTCCCAGTATTTCGCGTGAAGTTATTGATGATGATACCTACAGGGGTTTTGAAAAGTTATTGGCTGACCGCCGCTCGATGTCGCAAATCGTGGCTTATATGAAGACGTTAGACGTGCGCCCGATTTTAAATCAGATAAAGTGCCCAACTCTCGTTATTCATTTCACGGGAGACCTTGCCGTGCCGGTTCGTATGGGCCGGGATCTCGCTGATAAAATCCCTAACTCTAAGTTTGTTGAAATTGCTGGAGTGGATCATTGCGATTTAGGTAACGCGCCGGAGGCTATCTCTGAAATTGAAACCTTGCTTAAATCGAGCCTTATTTAGTCAATTATGATTTTGTCGAAAACTTTTCCCAACTTGGTTTTGGCAAACTTGTTAAAGGGTGCGCATGTTAATACAATCTCGAAGAAGTTGGTTTATCCAAATATGGAGTTCTACCCGATATGAGAAAATTGTTTTGTTTATTGGTACTCTCTATTACCTTCACTCAAATTAGCGCCCAAGAACCACCTAACCCTTGTGGCCCGGCAAGCATATTAAGTGAAGATTTAGCTAATAACGTCGCGGAAGATTCACGATGCTTTGAGTTGCGCTTTTATACCGCAGAACCGGCAGTCAATGGAAAGGGTGGGATAGACGACTTACATCAGCGTTTTAGAGAAAAGCAAATTACCTTATTAGAACAACACGGTGCTGATATGATAGCCCATTGGCAACGGCTCGATAATCCTAACACGGTGGTCTGGCTATTAGCGTTCAGAGACCGAGAACACAGAGATGAAGTTTTTGCGACTTTTAGGGCGGACCCAGAGTGGTTAGCATTGCGGGAAAAATACAGCGTGCCTGTAAATCGCGAGCTGTTTTTTATGAGTGCGACTGATTATTCAGGCATCAAGTAATGTCATAAGGAAGATAGTTTGACAGCAGTCATATTACTCTTAGATGTTACTAGGATGAGCTGCAAAGAGCCTTTTGGGTACCTGCACTTTTTAACCTGTTGGGTTCAGACGCTACGCCGGTCTTTTGAAGATTAGGCGGAAGTCGTTATCGGTGTCTGGCACCGTCGCCACTAATTCCCAGCGGATCCTTCCCTTTCGGTTCATCCTACTCTCAAGATCCTTAATTTCTTTGGAGTCGACGTACGCTACTTTGTATTCCCACTTGGTATTCGATTGAAACATTCTCATTTGTGTATCTCCACTATTCAAAAATACATAATGGATATATGGGGTCGGGTGTCAGACTTGCATTGAAAATACGTCTACTTTCGACAAAGTATTGCCATTTTCAGGAGTATGAGTCTGTCTTTTAAATGGGTCTAAATTCTCGTCGAAGTGACGAGCTTTATTCGGAAAGCTAGAAGGATCCTGGGTGAACTAATATTCTCCTTAACTCCGACTAAGTCACGAGAGGCGAAACGCTCTAATCTTTTTTAATGCGGCTTCCCAGCAGTCATCAAAAACGTGAGTGCGAAGGTTAAAAGGCCGATTATCAATGCCATTAGTAAGGTCTCCCCACCGGCCCATCTGCCTACATACAGGAAGGTTCCTAAGAAAAACAAAATTGTTGCTATGACACTCGGAATAAGTCTACGCATAAGATCTTGGCTCAGTCGTTTTATTTATTGTTTATACGAACGGTTCTCGGTAATAATTATCGATAGTCACCCTGTTGAATTATCAGCGGGGCTTTTTCAAATGTTTAAAGATTTTCTCGGCCAGAGCTTTTGGATCCTCTGTATCAGCTGATGAGTTATTTTTTTTGCTTTCCGCTTTTTTGTTTGAAGTAGATTTCTGAGTTTCTTTCGCTTTCTTCTTAGCCATATGTTTTAGCCAGATAATACTCTTTAAATGAAGTTTTTTTAAAAATTCATAGGCCCTTGTCAATAAAATTTAACAAGGGCCTATGAAGTCTGTATTTCTATCCAGCCGGTGGAGCAGTCACGACGGACAGTTCCTGTGTCTCGCCGGCAGCATTAGTGAAGAAATACTTATCGCCAACCACTTTCACACCAGGTTCAAATTTGGCGCCAGCATCATCTGTTTTATTTGCATCAACATCAAAGTGAGGCTTAAGTGTGATCGTCTGACCGCCAAAAGTCAGGTCCATGGTGCCGCTGGTATTAACTTTTACATCCGTTGCACCAAACCCAGTCAGAGCGGTTTTAAATTCATCCTGAGCCTTGAAAGCAGGTGTGATTACCTGTGCCTTCCCGTCCGCATTAACGATCTCGATCTTAGCATCCGGTCCAGTACCATCCCGATAAGCTCCTGGTGCTTTGTCAGATTGCACTAGCACTGGGCTAGGCATACCGACAACAGGCTTATCGCTCCCTGCGACACCAAGATCGCTAATGGTAGTCTGCCCACCGGTACCAACTTCAATTTTGCTTTCTGCGGGCAATTGATTTTTCACTGCATCTGGATCGGCAAGTGAGGGCAGGAGTGGTATCTGATAGCCTTTATCAGTGGTAAGAACATAAGCTCCCGTCGCGTCTTGTGACACGCCGGGTGCTGCCCCTGCAGGAGCTTGCTTCATTTTTGAAGTGTCAGGAATGAACGCCGCAGCCGCGTCATCACTGCCAGCTGTCTTGAGATTTAGAATCCCGTCAGTCCTTTGCTCAAATTTGTAAGCGCCCGCTCCGACGGCGGCATCCAATGCTTTATCAAGGCCGGCTAAGACACCACCGCCTGAATCACCGGTCCCTCCACCTAATGCGAGGTTTTTAGACAGGTCAGGCAACGGAGGTAGAGAAGTATCGTTGATATTTGTTGAAGCAGCTTTATCTATCGTCTTGAAAGACAGGGCAGCGCCGGGAGGCGCGGTTAGATCGCCTGTAGTTGTATCTAACGCCCAACCAGTGGGAAGCAAGTCGTCAACCGCGGCAGCGGTTACTTTGGTTGGATCGACGTTAGTCATCAACTTGGAGAAATCGTCACCCGCCAAGCTTTTGACTTGAGTCGGGTCTAACTTGGCGATAGTAGCGTCGTCAAACCCTGCAACCACATCAGTCCCAAGCCCGCCAAGGTTGTCTTTGGTCAGGCCTTTAAGCGCGTCATCGGGTAATTTGTCAAACTGGTTGGCTGTCAGTCCTCCGACTGCGTTCTTCGAAAGATTTTTGACCTGATCCTGCTTGAAACCAGCGACGGCATCTGCGGCTAAGTTTGCAACTTGAGTAGGCGCAAAACCAGCCATGGCGGTTGCGTCCATCGCAGCCACTTGGTCTGATTTGAATCCGGCCATAGCGGTTGGATCGAGAGCCGCCACCTGGTCCGGTTTAAAACCGGCCATTGCGGTTGCTGCCATGGCTGCCACTTGGTCTGGTTTGAAGCCGGCCATTGCTGTTGGGTCCATCGCAGCGACTTGGTTTGACTGAAAGCCTGCCATCGCAGCTGGATCCAGCGCAGCCACCTGTGTAGGTTTGAAGCCTGCCATCGCAGTCGGGTCCATAGCGGCAACCTGATCTTGTTTGAATCCGGTCATTGCGGTTGGGTCGAGCGCCGCCACCTGGTCCGGTTTAAAACCGGCCATTGCGGTTGGGGCTAATGCGGTCATTTGAGCGGCGCTAAAACCGGTCATCGCCGTTGGATCGAGCGCTGCCAATTGGTCTGATTTAAAACCGGCAACTGCGGTTGGGTCTAGTGCATTCAGCTTCAGGTTATCGAAACCCGCCATAGCGTCGGCGGCTAGGTTAGCTACCTTGGTTGAGTCGAGTGCCGCAACTGCATTTGGATCTAAGGCAGCCATTTGATCAGCCTTAAACCCTGCCATCGCTAATGGGTCTAGTGCCGCCATTTTGTTCGGGTCGAAGCCAGCCATTGCCGTGGCGTCCATGGCTCCAATCTGGTCTGGTTTGAACCCGGCCATGGCGGTTGCATCCATAGCAGCTAATTGGTCTGGTTTAAATCCAGCCATGGCGGTTGGATCTAGCGCCGCTATTTGGTCCGATTTAAAGCCAGCCATTGCTGTTGGAGCGAAGTTGGCCATTCTGGCTGCGTCGAAACCACCCATTGCCGCCGCGTCTAAGGCCGCCACCTGATCTGATTTAAAACCGGCCATCGCCGTTGGATCTAGCGCTGCTAATTGATCTTTACCGAAACCTGCCATTGCTGTGGCGTCCATGGCTCCAATCTGGTCTTGCTTAAAGCCGCTCATGGCAGTTGGATCTAGTGCAGTCATTTGCGCCGCTGAAAATCCAGCCATGGCTGTTGCATCCATAGCCCCTAACTGATCGGCTTTAAAACCGGCCATTGCCGTTGGCGCGAGCGATGCTACCTGGTCTGATTTGAACCCGGCCATGGCTGTTGCATCCATAGCAGCTAATTGGTCTGGTTTAAATCCAGCCATGGCGGTTGGATCTAGCGCGGCTACCTGGTCTGATTTGAACCCGGCCATGGCTGTTGCATCCATAGCTCCTAACTGATCGGCTTTGAATCCGGCCATTGCCGTTGGAGCGAGTGACGCTACCTGGTCTGATTTGAATCCAGCCATGGCTGTTGCATCCATAGCCCCTAACTGATCGGCTTTGA
>ERZ802830.2127-NODE-2127-length-18230-cov-5.81585_pt1 | contig 18230 bp, 22 predicted proteins | sample MGYA00345654_ERZ802830 | MGnify/ENA primary metagenome ERZ802830 (study PRJEB30503, sample SAMEA104212375) | marine metagenome | biome: Westerlies Biome; feature: [SRF] surface water layer (ENVO:00010504) within the epipelagic zone...; material: water...
CCGGCGGCCGACTGCCTTGGTGAGCAGGCGGGCGACCCGGCCGTAAAGATCCTTGAGCTTGACCGGATTGGCCATGCCGCCGAAGCCCTTGAGGGTTTCTCCGACGGGACGCACGTCATTGAGGTCCACCTCAATCTCAACAGTGCCGCCTTCGAATCGCTCGTCACTGCTGAGTGAGAGCAACAGCTGATAGCTGTCGACCCAGCCGCGACGGGTGTCACCCACCTTGATCCGCACCCGGTTCCCTTCAATGGAATGGGTGCAGTCGTTCTGACGTTCTGCGGCGGGGGTGACACCGATTTCACTGACAGACAGCACCTTGAGGGTGTTGCGCACCACCGGCAGTCGATCAATGAAGTGGGGCTCAATGATGGCGCCAGTGCCGCAGCCCATCATCGCCAGGTCCATCATCAGACCGAACGCTTCCCAATCCACAAGATTGGTGGAGGTGCAGTTGTAAGACCCGGAGAAGTTCTCGGGCTGCTCAATCCAGCGTGTGCCACCGATCCAGAGCCAACGACCGGAGGGAAGTGCCTTCTTTTCGGCCTGCATTCGGGCGAGCAGGGCCATCTCCTCATCATTGAGGTGCCCCAGGCGGCGGAGACCTTCCAGATTCCTTGCGCCAACCTGGCTCCAGCTCTCCCGGCCATCCGGGGTTTTGCGGCTGTAGGTCCGGTAGAAGACAGGGTTGGCAGCGGGGGCCGTCGCTGGGAAGTCGCCGAAACCGGCGATGGCTCCAGCGGTGGACTCCACACGATTTGGAGTGAGGGTCACCTGTTGTGCGTGGTTTGAATGTTGTCGAAACCCTAACGCCACAGATGGGGCCAGCAAGTGCCCATTACCACCATCGACAGTGTCTCATTCAGATTGGTGGCGTGATTGTCCAGATCTGATGCAGCGTCGCCCTGAACCTGAGCTCATGAATGATCTCCATCAGGTGCGGGCTTATGCCGCTGCCGACTTCAGCGACGGTGATCAACACACCGCTCAGCTGGTTGATCAGTTGATCGCTGCTGGGCCGGTGATGCCCGCCAAGCCACGGGTTCTCGATCTCGGTTGCGGCCCGGGCAACATCACTCTTCTGCTCGCCAGAGAGTTGCCTCAGGCCGATCTGATCGGCATCGATGGCGCGGAGTCGATGTTGTCGATCGCGCGTGAGCGGGCTGCGCAGCTGAAGCTCAACATTGCCTTTCAGTGCCGTGATCTCCGTGATCTGCCTGGCGGAGTTCTGGCGGGTGCGATGGATCTGATCGTGAGCAACAGCCTTCTCCATCATCTTCATCAGCCTTCTCTGCTCTGGGAGGTGACCCGCTCCCTCGCTGCCCCCGGCTGCCGTGTGTTGCATCGGGATCTCCGTCGGCCAACGTCGGATGCGGAGATACGTCGCCTTCAGGCCGTTCATCTCCCGGATGCCCCGGAGGTGTTGCGTCAGGATTTCATCGCCTCTCTCGCGGCAGCCTTCGAACCCGCTGAGGTGGAAGATCAGCTGCGACAGGCTGGCCTTGATGGGCTCTCGGTCTCTCAAGAGGGTGACCGTTATCTGGTGGTGTCAGGCTTAGTGGGTTGAACCAAGCCGATGAGCGGAAGCCTGACGACAACGGACGGGGATCTGACGGAGGAGCTCGCTTCAGCGGTGGATCGCCGGCGCAATTTTGCGATCATTTCGCACCCTGACGCGGGAAAGACAACCCTCACCGAAAAACTGCTGCTGTATGGCGGTGCCATTCAGCAGGCGGGAGCTGTGAAGGCACGGGGTGAGCAGCGCAAGGTGACCTCCGACTGGATGGAGTTGGAAAAACAGCGGGGAATTTCAATCACCTCCACGGTGCTGCAGTTCGATTACGACGCCACCACGATCAATCTGCTCGATACGCCTGGGCACCAGGACTTCTCAGAAGACACCTATCGCACCCTCGCTGCAGCAGACAACGCAGTGATGTTGGAGGACGCCGCCAAAGGGCTCGAGCCCCAGACCAGAAAGTTGTTCGAGGTGTGCCGGATGCGGAACATCCCGATCTTTACCTTCATCAACAAGATGGACCGGCCGGGCCGGGAGCCGCTGGCACTGCTGGATGAAATCGAGTCCGAACTCGGGCTCACCCCGTGGGCCGTGAACTGGCCCATCGGTAGCGGTGAACTTTTCCGCGGCGTGATCGACCGCCGCACACGCGAGGTGGTGCTATTTGCCCGTGCAGAACGTGGCAAGCAAGCCAGTGAACAGCGGTTGGCCCTGAATGATCCGGCATTGCGCGATCTGGTGGAGGAGGAGCTGCTGGACCTCGCAGTTGAAGAGATGGAGCTCCTCGACGCCGCGGGCGCTGAGCTGGATCTCGAAATGGTTCATGCCGGCGAACTCACGCCAGTGTTCTTTGGATCAGCCATGACCAACTTCGGGGTGCGACCGTTTCTCGATGCGTTTCTCGAAATGGCGCAACGTCCGATTGCCCGTTCGAGCAGCGAGGGGCTCGTGGATCCACTGCGGGAGGGGTTCAGCGGATTTGTGTTCAAGCTTCAGGCAAACATGGATCCGCGTCATCGCGACCGGGTTGCCTTCGTTCGTGTCTGCAGCGGTCGCTTTGAGAAAGACATGACGGTGAAACATGCCCGAACAGGAAAAGCGATCCGTCTGTCACGACCTCAGAAACTCTTCGGTCAGGATCGAGCCGTGGTGGAGGACGCCTATCCAGGAGATGTGATTGGCCTCAACAACCCCGGCATGTTCTCGATCGGCGACACCCTCTACGTGGGTCAAAGGGTTGAGTACGAGGGCATTCCCTGTTTCAGCCCTGAAATCTTCAGCTGGCTGCGCAATCCAAACCCTTCTGCGTTCAAGAATTTCCGCAAGGGGGTGAATGAACTTCGCGAAGAAGGTGCCGTTCAGATCCTTTACGACACCGATGAAAGCAAGCGCGATCCGATTCTCGCGGCGGTGGGACAGTTGCAACTCGAAGTGGTGCAACACCGACTCGAGAACGAATATGGCGTGGAAACCCGGTTGGAGCCCCTTGGGTTCCAAGTGGCGCGTTGGGTTTCTGGTGGCTGGTCAGAACTCGAGAAGGTGGGTCGGATCTTTAATTGCAAAACCGTTCGTGATGCCTGGAATCGCCCTGTTCTGTTGTTCAAGAACGAATGGAATCTGAACCAGTTGCGGGAGGACCATCCCGAACTGGATCTCAGCAGTGTGGCGCCGGTGGTGAGTGGTGTTGAGCCGATCAGCTTGTAAGTCTGTTCTCAGCTGGAGCTAAGCCAGCGCCAGTGGTGTTGGCGCTGGTCATCGAGGTCGTTTTTCAGAGCCTCAGCCCGCTGGATGCAGCGCTGGGCATCCTCTCGACTGAGGCAGGTACGAGCCTGCTCTTCAATTTGCATGAGCCGAACAAGCTTCTGAAGCTTTCTCATTGATTTATCTCTTCTATAACTTACTGTTAATCAGCCCTTAACCATTGTCAAGATCGTTGTTACGGCGTCACAGATCGGCGCGGTGAAGGCGGAAGATGCTGAACTCGCCATCGTTGAGCCACGTCTGCGGGTCTCGCTCGCCAGAATCGAATCCCCATCGGGAGGAGGCGTGGAAACACTTTGGCTTCTGCGTCGTAGTGCAGACGGAGGCACTGATTACGTTTGCTTTCGTGGTGAAGATGAGCCTGTGGAAGTGCTCGAGGGCTATCACTTTCCCCCTCAGATGCCGTTGATCAAACGGCGAACCTGGTTAAACCGTTCAGAAGCTCAAACCTGCCGTTGTCGGCTTGAAGGAAGCGAAGGCTTTCATCACGGTCCTCCCCTCTTCTGACCAGACCTCGATACGCTCATCATCAGCATCAATTGACGAATGGCAGCGTTGGGAGAGTCAGGCTCCGATCCCAGCTCGGATGATCCCTTTGTCCGGCTCGGTTTGAGTCGCGATGCAGGCTTCGACCAAGTGCAAGCGGCGCGAGATCGCTGTGTGGCCGAGGCTGGCGCTGATGAGCAGGCAAAGGCGCGTTTTGAAGCCGCCTACGACGCTGTGTTGATGGCTCGTTTGCGTGATCGTCAGCAAGGGCAGGTCACTGCTTCAGCTGCAACGGCTTCCCAGCGCGAAGAATCAGCTGGCTCCACCACTTTCCCAACGCTTGCGGCACCAGGGTCAGGTGTTTTGGCATCGCTGCGCAACCGTCTGCCCGATCCATCGCAATCCTTGTCGTCCCTGAAACCGGAATGGTCTTTGGTGGATGGTCAGGGTCGGATTGTCCGGATCATTGCTGGCTTCGTCGGCATTGGCCTGATCCTGTTCTCTGCCGGGAGCATCCAATTGGTGCTCGCCTTCGCCACCATCGGTACCTTCCTCAGTCAAGTTCGTCGTGGCCGACGTCCCCTGGCATCCCTGGGGTGGACCTTTCTTGTGCTCAGCATCGGTCTTGCGGCCGGCTCCGTGATCACCCTGGCGATCTCCCCGACAGTGCTGGAACAACTCTCGCTGCAGCCGCTTCAACTTCAGGCGCTTCCTGCAGCACTGTTGCTGTGGGCCGCTTCCCTGCTGTTAGCCTGAACCTCAGACGGCTGACGGCAGCGCATCAATCAGCTCCTGCAGTTCCGCAGCGCTCACGTCATAGCGGTTGCTGCAGAAATGGCAGGTGAGTTCCGCACCGCCATCCTTGTCACGCATGTCGGTGAGTTCTTCTCTGCCAAGCAGCAGCAGCGCAGCTTTGCTGCGTTCACGACTGCAAGGGCAGAAAAAACGAAGCTCCTGACAAGCTTCAGCGTCGTCGAGGGGCTTGGGATCAAGGTCAGGGAAGACGTCCAGCAGGAGATCCTCGAGTTGGTCACCACTTTCAGCAAGTCGCTGACTGAATCCAGTGATTTCGCGGCAACGCTGTTCAATCAGCTCCACCAGTGCGGGCTCTTCAGCAGCTTTGGGAAGAATCTGAACCAGAAGACCGCCGCAGGCGTGCACTCCCGCACTGCTGACCTGCTCACCCACGAACACCGCCGATGGCGTTTGCTCTGAGTGGAGCAGGTAGGAAGCCACGTCATCTCCGATGCCACCACTCACCAGTTCAACTGTGCTGTTGAACGGCTCTCCCTTGCCGTCGTCCCGCATCACGTGGAGGTAGCCGGTGCCAGCGGCCTCCTTGAAGTTGAAGCTGAAATGGCCGGCCTCATCCTCAATCGGATCAAGTTCGAGAGCAGGCTCTCCCACGTAACCGCGAACGGTGCCATTGCGACCGGCATCCACCATCAAGCCCTTGATCGGTCCGTCGGAACCCAATCGCAGATTCACCCGGCCGTGTTGCACCTTCATGGAGCTGGCCAGCATCAGCCCTGCGCTCATCGCGCGGCCGAGCATCACGGTGGTCAGAAACGAAAGGCCATGCCGTTGTCGTGCCTCGCGCAAGGTCTCGGTCGTCGATACCGCGACGAGCCGAATCCCCCCCTGCGCGGCTGTTGCTCGCACCAGCCGATCGGCCATGTCCTCGTTCAGGCTCTGGGCAATGTAGTCATTGGTTCAAGAACACCATCTCGAAGTCGCATCCGCTGGCAGTCCCATCCGCTGAACAGCTCTGGTTCATGCGTCACCACGATCAACACCTGATCTGTTGCCAAATTCGACAGCAACTGAAGCACGTCTTCCCGCACTGACCAGTCCAGGCCTGCCGTTGGCTCATCAAGGAGAAGCACTTCCGCGCCACGGAGAAGTTGCACAGCCAAGGCGAGGCGACGTTGTTGGCCTCCACTCAGTCGCTCTGGTGCTGTTGACCCTGCAATTCCTTGAAGTCCGACGCGTTTTAGCACCTCCTGTTCTTTCTCTTGACCCAATCGACGATGCCCCAATCGCAGCTCCTGGCTCACAGTTAGACCCAGAAAATGGCGCTCGGGAAACTGAAAAACCATGCCGCAGAGCCAACGTCTTTGGCGGCGGTTCAGAGTTTTTCCCTGCCACTGAATTGACCCTGTCTGGCTTCCAGCCAGGCCACTGATGACCTCCAGCAACGATGTTTTGCCAGACCCGCTTGCGCCGGCGATTAACAAGGGTTGTCCCTTCGCTGCATGAAGACTCACACCCTTCAGAACTGTGGAGCCGACCGTGGCAGGGGCGTAGGTGACCGCCGAGAGTTCCAGCATGCGATCAGCTTGCACGATGATGTTGAGGTTGCGATGGATTCATGGACGTTCGTTTTCGTGAGGTCGATCCGTTCAACTGCTGGATCTGGATCCGCTTCTCAGAACCCCCCAGTCAAGGTGAGCGGAATTATGTGGATGGTGTGTTCGATAGCTGGTATGTCATCGGGCGCCTGGGTGGATTTAATGCTGAAAATCTTCAGACCCATGATGCCGGAGCTGATCTCAGCTGGATGAGTTACGACAACGACGACGCCGAGGCGGCGATGCCGGCGTTGATGCACAACATGGGGCAGCTTGAATATCAACAGAACTGGGGCCGCTGCTGGGTGGATCTCGGTACGACCGATGGTGTGGCCATTGATGTGCTGATCAATGCTCTGCGCCAGCTGGATGCTGACGTGGTTCAGCTTGAGGAACTGGTGGTGGGCGGCGTCAACGAGGACTGGCCTGTCGAAGAGCACCCCGACAGCGTGTTCCCTGCCGGTGGCTGAGCGTCGGCGACTGCTGATAGCGCCGGACCGCCTCGGTTCGGGCCCCGAGGTGCAGCTCAGTCCTGAAGAACAGCATTACCTGCGCCGTGTGTTGCGTCTCCGCTGCGGTGATGTTGTCGATGTCATTGACGGCTGTGGCCATTTGTGGGGGGCGGAACTGCGAGAACCACACCGGCTCCAGCTGGCCGCTGAACCCACCATGGCCGATGGGCGTGATGGCGTCGAGCTGGGTCTTGCCATTGCATTGATTCGCCGAGGAATCGACGACGTGATGCGGATGGCCTGCGAACTGGGCGTGGACCGGATTCAACCCCTGCAGTGCGATCGCTGCGTGCCCCAGGCCGAACTGAAACCCGAACGGTGGGAATCGATCTTGCGCGAGGCCGTGGAGCAGTGCGAGCGGCTTTGGCTGCCAGAGCTTCATGCAGTTACAGCGTTTGAGCCCTGGCTGGGTTCTCTCGAGGCCCGGGTTGTCGCTGGCGTCACCCGAGTCGATGAAGGGGTTCCGCCCTTGCGGCAGTGGCTCGATGACCATCCCCAGCCCAGTGGCACAACGTGGTTGCTGGTGGGTCCGGAGGGCGGCTGGAGTTCACGCGAGGCAACCGTGATGGAGCGCAACGCGGTGACTCCGGTTCAGCTCGGATCAACAATTCTGCGGAGTTCCACGGCCGCTGTTGCAGGAGTTGTGGATCTTGTGCGCTGGCGTGAGGGCCAGCTCAACTCTTGAACAGATCCTGCGCGATGGAACGGAACCCCTTCAGCGCAGCACCCGGTTTGCGCTTGGACTGACGCAGCTCAGACCCTGGGGAGAGATTGGTGGGCGCATAGGTGGAATAAGTCACTGCAGGCCTGGCAGCGTCAGCTGCCGCGAGTTCCGCAGCGATGGCTTCAGCCGTGGTCATGGAACCGGCCGGAGTTGCCGCCGTTGCTTCAGTAACAGCGGCAGGGGCTGGATCGGCTGCAACCTGAAGCGAGACGGGCTGTTTGATCTCCGCCGTCTGTTCAGGCTGGGTTTCGGAATCGGTTTTGGTTTCGGTTTTGGAGGCCGGCAGCTCGAGTGTGGCCGGAGCGGCGGATTCATCGAGGGTGAGGAAGAAACCCTTGTTTGAGTTGAACACCATCCGGCCGCCCGTGAAGGAATTGCTCAAGATTCTCCTCCTGCTTGGCCCTCAGCCAGGAGATGCTTAGGGCACTGCAACACGGTGTGATGCCCGCACTTTGGATTCAGGCGCTGGTGGTGAACACGGTTCTGATTTCTCTGGCCCAGCGCACAGCGCTGCTCACCCGCGCTGGCTGGATTCACGCTGCAGCTCTGGGAACCATGCTCTGGGGATGCCTCGGTTGGCAGGGTTGGCTGGCGGTTGTGGCTTACCTCGTGCTCGGAAGCGCGGTGACGAAGATTGGGTTTCGTGAAAAGCAGAGCAAGGGCATTGCAGAGGCTCGCGGTGGGCAACGCGGCCCCGAGAACGTATGGGGCTCCGCAGCTGTGGGGGCGCTTCTGGCCCTTGGGATAGGTGCAGAACTGGAACCACGATCGCTGTTGCTGATCGGTTTTTCAGCCAGCTTTGCAGCGAAGTTGGCCGACACCTTCGGCAGCGAAATCGGCAAGCGCTATGGCCGAACAACCGTGCTGATCACCACCCTTCGCCCTGTGCCCCCTGGCACCGAGGGAGCGATCAGTTTGGAGGGAACCTTCGCCAGTGCCGTTGGCAGTGTGCTGATGACACTGGTGATGTGGACTCTCCAGTTGATTCCGAACGGACCGATGGCAGCCCTGGTGATGTTGGTGGGTTTGGTCGCCACCCTGGGAGAGAGCCTTCTCGGTGCGCTTGTGCAGGAGCGCTTCGGGTGGCTCAGCAACGAACTCATCAATGCTGTGCAGACCCTTTTTGCTGCGGTGCTGGCGATGCTGCTGGCTTCTGTTTGATCAGCAACAGCTCTGCAAGAGCAGGCCATCACGCTTTGCCCATTGGCGCAGCGTTTCGATGGCGTCCTTCACCTGTCTGCGCAGGTTTGAACGGCTGCATTGCCAATGGTCCGATAGCTGTTTGAGCGTTTTCCCTTCGATCAGGTGTGCCCGCAGTAAATCGTGCTGTCTGTTGTCCATCTGACTCAGCACAGCGTTCAGCCAGGTGAGTTGTTCATCCTCAATCGGAGCACTTGGCGTCTCAGCTTCCATTGCGCAGGGATCGAGCAGGTGCTGGCAGTGGTGGGCCTTGACGGCTTCTTGCCAGCGTTGGATGCGAACGTTCAAGGCCTGCGCCAGGTCGCCTTCGCTGAGGCGCGGCTGTCCGGCATGCTCCCGTTGGCGTTGAAGCTTCTCACCGGCAACAAACAGATCCCGAAGCCGCCAGGGAATGCGAATGCAGCGGGCCCGATCGCGGCGGTAATGAAGCATTTGACCGGTGGCGCGGCTCATCAGATAGCTGCTGGGCTTCCCTCCTCGGTTCGGATCGAACTGCTCGATTCCCTTGATCAGCCCCAGACTCGATTCCTGGATCAGATCCTCGAAGCACTCCGGTCCACGTTTGTGTTGCCGTGTTGCAGCGAGGTGGGCCAATCCGATGTGCTGCAGAACCCTGTCGTTGCGCTCACGAATGCTGGCCGGAACAGGGCGACGGCTTTCATGCCGACGTTGTGGGTTGGAAACCATTGGAACAGTGCGACTGATCCAAAGGTCCACAGCCTTGAGTTGGTTGTGTTGCCACTTTTGTGCCTCGATTCGGCACGAAAGTGCCTGAACATGGAAGCATCCAAACGACACCCATGGACTGGCAGGCCGACGCCCTAGCAGCGCTCAAAAAAGATGTGCCGTTTTTCATCAGACCGGCCGTTCGCAAACGTGTGGAATCGATGGCGTCCGAAGCCGGCCGTACAGAGGTGGATTTGACTTTTTATCAGGAAGCCAAGGCGGCGATGGCCCCGAGCTGATCACCTCAGGAGGGGTCGATCTCGCAGCGTTGGAGTTCCGGGTGGGTCAACCGGTCCACGATGCGCGCCATGTCAACAGCGGTGAGTTCCCCGTTTTGATCCCATTTGAGGGTTGTTTTGCGCTGAGCTGGGGGATGGCTGGAAGCACGTTCTGAGGAGCGGTCAGGTCCCAAATCTGATCACCATTGTCAGGGGATCAACACATTAAATGGTTCAGGGGTGCTGCCTCACAGGCGCATCGGCGTGTTTGTGATGTTGGGAGACATTCCGGCCCACTCGGTCAGAGCAGGCCACTGGCGGATTTGGTGATGGATCCAGTGATGCCCATCAGCGTTGAGATGGATGCCATCCGGTTCCACCCAGCCCAGCCATCCGGGTTCCTGTTGCATCCCCTCGTGCAGGGCCATGAACGGAACATCGGCATCCCGGCATTGCTCCGCCATGGCGAGCTCGGTGGCATGGATCTGATCGTTTCGGTACCAGAGACAGTTCGCGAATGGCATCACCTCCTCATCGACAGGGGTGAGGCCCAGCACGAAAACTTGCACCTCAGTTCTCATTTCGGAAAGCAGTTGCCCGAGTCCGAAGGCGAAGGCGTCAACGTCCAGTTGGGGGCGTCCATCGAATCGACCGATTCGAGCAGCGTCATTCAAGCCGACGCTCAGAAGGAGCCCTTGGGGGCGTTGTCGCCTCAGCTCACCGCGGCAGCTCCATTCGGCTCGCCAACGCGCTGCGACCCGCTCCAGCCCATCACCACGGATCCCAAGCGGGTAGATCACCGGGGCGAGTGGGAGGTTCATCCATTCCAAACGAAGCCTTTGGCACCAGCCACCGCCTTCACGATCGCCCCAACCGTGAACGCCGCTGTCTCCCAGAACAACAAGCTGTTTTGGGGCATTGCCTGCTCCGCTCATAACGCCATGGCCCTGCTGTTCCAACAGCTTTGGAGTCGTTCACTCAGGTTCTCACCCAGAAGGGTGAGCAGGGCCGAACCCCCCACGAGCCACAGCACCAGCCACCAGTGAAACGAGCTCAAGGCCTCCAGCAGTTGCCATCCCAGTCCAGCTCCCCCGACCAGTCCCACCACAGCTGTATCCCGGAGGATGACATCCATGCGGTACGTGGCATAAGCGAGGTAGGGCCGGCTCACCCTTGCCAGGGGGCCATACAACCAGCTCATCCGTGCTGACGCTCCACAGGCTTTCAGCATCCCAGTTGTGTGGTGTCTCTCTCGCTGGAGATCGTCGATGAACACCCGCCCCATCACCCCGCCGTGATGGAGGCCCAGTGCCAGCGCTGCCAACGACAAACTCGGTTTGGCCACAACCAGCAAGAGAAGGGCGCTCAAAGGGGGAGGAATGAGCCGCAGTGCTCCCCAGATCAGACTCTGGAGCGGGAGGCTCCAAGCCGATGGCCAGAGCAGCAACAGCATTGGCGGCAAGGCTGTGGAAACGCATGTCGCCATCAGGGTGATGCTCAGGGTCGAGGCAATCACCACCGGCCAGTTCACCTCTGCCACCGCTGCAAGGGCCTGTACCCCATTGATCTGAGCGTTCCAGAACGGCCAGAGCTGAGGGTTGGGCCATGGGAGCTCAAGGGTGAGGCTTGATCCCAATCCAGCCGTCATCAACGCAAGCACCAGAGGAATGGGCGTCATCCACCAGCGATGGCGGAACAACCGCAGCACCCGATCCATGAGCACCATCGTGATGGCCATCAGCCAAAGACCAGTCCACACTTCTTGGAACCGGAGTGATTGCAGGCTCAGCATCAGATCGGTACCAAGCCCGCCAAGGCCGAACACGCCAAGAATCAGCGAGGAGCGCAACGCACAATCAAGCCGATGGTTGATGTGATCCAGTACCGGATGGGCCACCGCCGGCACAACAACGGTCAGCAACACAGAAACCGCTGAGGCGCCACTGCTCTGCAGGGCCGGCAAGGCAGGTGGTTCCTGGCAATCAATCTGATCAGCGATCACCCGCGCCAGCAGAACGGTGTAGGGAATCACGATGGCGATGATCGCCACCCACCCATTCAGCCCCAGGATCTGGAGTAACAACAGCCCCCAGATCAGTTCATGAACGGCCCTCAAGGGTGCGAGCCCCTTGCGCAGCATCAGCGCAGGCCAGGTGATTCCAGCCCAGAGGCGCCAGATTTTCTTGGATCCGAGCACCCCCAGAAGGCAGCCCAGCACGCTGCTGATGCCCCAGGACACCAGGGTGACCACGAGCGTGATTCGGATCCCCATGGCGACACCCACGAGCACACTCGGCTCCAAGGAAGGATGGAGTGCTGCCGCTGCAAATGAGCACAACAGCGGCAATCCACCGCCGTGGACGTCGCCGAACAGGATCAACCCCATCGGCACGAGACAGAGGCCTGGAATCAGGGGGATCAGAGGAAGTGCCGGTCTCATCAACGCGCGAACAACTCCTCAAGCACCTGGCGGTTCACCGTTTCCGGTGATGCATCCAGCACAAGCTCACCGTTGCGAAGACCGAGAACCCTGTCGAATCGATGCATGAGCTCAGGGCGATGCAGGCTGATCACGCAACTCGGCAGCGTCAGCAAGATGTCGAGAACGTCCTTGGCCAGTGGAGGGTCAAGGGCGGAGAGGGGCTCATCGGCCAACACCAGTTCGGGCATCTGGCGCAGCAACCGTGCCAGTGCAACCCGTTGTCGCTGACCACCAGAGAGGTCTTGAATGTTGCGCATCAACAAGGCTGGTTCCAGCTGCACTTCCTTCATCAGCTCAAGACAAACCTTGGGTTCCAAACGGCCGAGCAGATTTCTGATTGCCCAGAGCAGGCCGTGGCGGCCCAAGGCCCCGCTGTTGATGTTCTGGATCACGCTGAGTTCGTCAATCAAGCGCAGGTCTTGCCAGAGGGTGCCGATGCACCGGCGCTGCTGACGTTTCAGGCCTTGAAGCGGATACCCCTTCCAACGGATTGTTCCGGCCTCAGGTCGAAGACTCCCGTTGCAGAGATTCAGCAGGGTGGTCTTGCCGGCGCCGCTGGCCCCGAGCAACACCACCCGTTCTTCGGCTCGAATCGTGAGCGAGACCGGTCGGAGTCGTTGTCCCAGGCTGACCTGGTGCAACTCCAGTAAGGCGATCAACGGATCTTGCCGAGATCACGACCCACCGATTCGATCTTCTTGTAATCCTCGTCTCTCGCTGGAATGAATCGCTCAGCACCGAAGAGCTCCAAGATCTCTGAACCAGCCTCGGTTTCAGCAGACAAGCTCAGAAGTGCGTTCTGCACACGCTCGGTGAATCCTGAACCGAAACGGCGATCCAGGTCCGGTCTGGCGAGCCAGTGATAGTCCGCATAGGTCGGCGTCCGCCAGATCACAGTCACTTTGGTGGGATCGACGCGACCCTCCTCAACGTTGCTGCGCCAGACCTGCTCGTTCAAGGCCCCCACGTCGTAGGCACCGCTTTGCACAACAGCGATCGTGGCGTCATGGCTGCCGCTGAAACCCGGGCCGCCACCGGCAAGATCCGTGATGCTGACGCCATTCTCAGCCAAGAAATACTGCGGCATCAGTCGACCCGAAGTCGAGCTCTCTGAACCGAATGCCAGGCGCCGACCCTTCAGTTGAACCAGTTGGTCGGAACTGGTGATCGGTCGCAACCCGCTGGCGCCGTTGGCAATGAACACACTTGTGAACTTGGCATCAATATCGCGCTGGGCCAACACCTTGGCCCCAGGCGTTTGCAAGCGGGCCTGCACTCCGGTGAGGCCACCAAACCACACCACATCAAGGCTTCCGGTGCGGAAGGCGCTCACTGCCGCGGCGTAGTTGCTCACCGGGATGTACTTCACCGGCACCTCCAGCGCTGCGTTCAGTTCAGCGGAGAGTGAGCCATACAGACGGTTGAGCTTCTCGGGGTTCTGATCGGGGATTGCTCCGATTTTCAGAACGTCATCGGTGGATGGGGGAGTACTGCTGCTGCAGCTGCTCAAGGTGGCCGCGATGGCGAAACCGGCGATCAATCCGGTCACCGTCACGGCCCGGTGTTCTCGTGCAGACATCAAACAAGGGTCGATCAGGGCGGAGGTCAGCTCGCGCCGAGCAGTCGCTTCAGGCGGGATAGACCGTCTCTGATCGTCTCATCCGACACCGCGCAGGAGAGACGAATACAGCGGTCGTCTCCGAAGGCCAGCCCGGGAACGACAGCGAGGCCTTCCTGTTCCAGTGCCCGACGGCAGAACTCCATGGAATCGCCTGCTTCTGGGGGTAATTGCGGAAAGGCATAGAACGCCCCTCGGGGCGGTATCAGCGTGATTCCTTCCAGCTCCTGCAGTCCGTTGGAGAGCAGTGAGCGCCTGCGGTTGTAACTGAGGGCCATCTCATGAACACCATCTCTGCTGCCTTGAATGGCCGCTAGAGCACCACGCTGGGCAAAGCTGCACACGTTGCTGGTGCTCTGGCTTTGCAGGGCTGCAGCTGCCTTGATCACCTGTTGGTGACCAGCGATGTAGCCGAGCCGCCAACCGGTCATCGCCCAGCCTTTGGCGAAACCATTCACCGTGAAGCATCGCTCCCGCAAACCGTCTGCAATGGCGGCGATGCTGTGATGCTGTTCGCCGTCGTCGAGCAGATATTCGTAGATCTCATCACTCATCACCATCAGTTGTGGGTGACGGGTCATCAGTTCAGCCAGGGCCTCCAATTCAGACTTCGCCATCACCCGCCCGGTGGGGTTGCCTGGAGAATTGATCACCAGCAGCTTGCTGTTCGGGCGAATCCTTGCCTCGAGGGCATCGAGATCGAGGCTGAACCCCGTGGTGGCGATGCTGGGAACAATGGTGGTGGTTGCACCTGCGAGAGAGGCCATCTCCGGGTAGCTGAGCCAGTACGGCCCAGGGATCAGCACCTCATCACCAGGGTTGAGCAGCACCTGAAACAGGTTGTAGATCGCCTGTTTCCCGCCGTTGGTGACCAGCACCTCCTCAGGACGGGTTGGGATCTGGTTTTCAGTACTGAGCTTTTCAGCGATCGCTGCCCGTAGTTCCGGGTCCCCGGCGGCGGGCCCGTATCGGGTGAAGCCCTGGGCCAGAGCGTCCTGGGCGGCCTTCACGATGAAGGCAGGGGTCTCAAAATCCGGCTCTCCAGCACTCAGGCTGCAGATGTCCTGGCCGGCATCCCGGAGGGCCTTCGCTTTGGCACTGATCTCCAGCGTGAGCGATGGTTGAAGGGCCACAGCCCGATGAGAGAGTTCTGGCGGGCGTGGCATCAGCAACGCACCTCTCCGCGGCGCGTTAAAAACGTCATCCTGCCTTACATGGTGTCCCAGACAACCTGTCCCTGCTTCAAGTGATGTCCCCCATGCAGATCAGCTGGGTTTTGGCCGCCGAGAATCCACTGTTGTTGGCAGGGTTTTACGCCGATCTGCTCCAAATCGAGCATCACCGTGGCTTCGCTGACCACCATCGAATTCTGCGTCTGGAATCAGGCACGGCTCTTGAGATTTATCGACCTTCAAGTCAGCGTTCATTCCCAGACCGTGGGAGAGCCTTGGCGCCCTGTGTTCGGCTGGATCCAGATCCACAGCCGATGGTGCGTCTCGAGGCGTTGATCACCGAAGCCATCCGCCTCGGAGGAGCTATTTCAGAGGAAGCGCGGCTCGAACCGTTCGGAGCAGAGGCCTGGCTCTCTGATCCTGAGGGCAATGCAGTGCTGTTGCTCGTGCCACGCAAATCCCAGGCCCCTGTCTGATGACGCTCCACTCACTGGAGAACTGCGGGGTTTGCACAGCCTGCGACCTGTCACGAACGCGCCAGACCGTTGTGGTCAGTCGTGGTGATCCAGCTGCTTCGTTGATGTTGATTGGGGAAGCACCGGGTGCCAAGGAGGATGAGTCCGGGCGTCCTTTTGTCGGTCGATCAGGCCAGCTTCTCGATCAGTTGCTTCGCGAGGTAGGGCTCGATCCAGATCGGGATCTGTACATCTGCAACGCCGTGAAGTGCCGTCCGCCCGGCAATCGCAGGCCCAAAAAGGGCGAACTGCTGAGCTGTCGTCCCTGGCTTGATCTTCAGATCGAGCTGGTGAACCCAGAGGTGATCGTGCTGGTGGGATCCACTGCGGTGGAAGCGATTCTCGGGATCAAGGGCGGTATGACCCAACTGCGTGGGCAATGGCAACACTGGCAGGAACGTTCGGTGCTTCCGATCTTTCACCCGTCTTATCTGTTGCGAAACCCCTCCAAGGCGGAAGGGGCTCCAACTGATCTGACTCGCCAGGATCTCGACGCAGTCCGCCGGCGGCTGTGCGAACGTTGACGCGCTTCTGGACCGGCCACCCATGACCGCCCTGGATCGGCGTTACGACACTCAGATTCACCGACGCGTCACCCGAACCGTGATGGTGGGTGATGTTCCGATGGGCAGTGAGCATCCGATCGTCGTTCAATCGATGATCAACGAAGACACCCTCGACATTGATGCAGCAGTCGCCGGGATCATTCGCCTGGCCGAGGCTGGCAGTGAGATTGTTCGGGTGACAACTCCCTCGATGGCCCACGCCAAGGCCATGGGTGAGATCCGGAATGCTTTACGCGCCAAAGGTTGCAACGTCCCGCTGGTGGCCGACGTCCATCACAACGGCGTCAAGATCGCCATGGAGGTGGCCCAGCACGTGGACAAGGTTCGGATCAATCCTGGATTGTTCATTTTCGATAAGCCGGATCCCGATCGCCAGGAGTTTTCCGCGGATGAATTCGCTGCGATTGGCCGTCGCATCCGCGAGACATTCGAGCCACTCGTGACCCTGCTGAGGGATCAGAACAAGGCTCTGCGGATCGGCGTCAACCATGGCTCCCTCGCCGAACGGATGCTGTTCACCTACGGCGATACACCGAAGGGAATGGTGGAGTCCGCCATGGAATTTGTGCGGATCTGCCACGAGCTCGACTTTCACAACATTGTGATTTCGATGAAGGCATCCCGGGCGCCAGTGATGCTCGCGGCGTACCGCCTGATGGCCGACACGATGGACCGAGAAGGTTTCAATTACCCCCTCCATCTCGGCGTCACCGAGGCTGGTGATGGCGACTACGGCCGAATCAAGAGCACGGCAGGCATCGCGACCCTCCTTGCCGATGGCCTTGGAGACACGCTGCGGGTGTCTCTCACAGAGGCTCCTGAAAAGGAAATTCCTGTTTGCTACTCGATTCTTCAGTCTCTGGGTCTGCGGAAGACCATGGTCGAATATGTGGCCTGTCCGAGCTGTGGGCGGACCCTGTTCAACCTCGAGGATGTGCTGAATCGGGTGCGGGATGCCACGTCCCATCTCACTGGCCTTGATATCGCCGTGATGGGGTGCATCGTTAACGGGCCAGGGGAAATGGCCGATGCTGATTACGGCTATGTCGGCAAAACACCTGGGGTGATTTCCCTTTATCGAGGCCGTGATGAGATTCGCAAGGTTCCTGAATCCGAGGGTGTGGATGCCTTGATCCAGTTGATCAAAGAGGATGGCCGCTGGGTTGAGCCTGCCTGATCTCGTTAAGGTGAACGATCAGTATCGAGGGGCCATGGTTATGGGTCAGCGTCTGCGTTCCATCCTTCGATCCACTCCGTTACTCGTTGTTCTTGGCCTCGGCGGTGTCGCCACGGCAGTTGGGCTTGGTGCACCTGGTCTGAGTCTTCCCTCGGCCTCTGGCGGCTCGATCAGCGACAGCCCCAAGGAAGTCATCGATCAGGTTTGGCAGATCGTTTATCGCGATTACCTCGATTCCACCGGCGCCTACAGCGAAGCGCGGTGGCGGAGCTTACGCAGCGATCTTCTCAGTCAGTCGTATGGCGGAAGTGCCGAGTCATACGAAGCAATCCGCGGCATGCTGGCCAGCCTGGATGACCCATACACCCGTTTCCTGGATCCGAAAGAGTTCAAGGAGATGCAGATCGACACCTCCGGTGAGTTGAGAGGCGTCGGCATTCAACTGAGCCTTGACAAGGCCACCAAAGAGTTGATTGTCGTTTCTCCGATCGAAGGAACTCCTGCATCCCGGGCCGGCGTGCAACCCAAGGATGTGATCGTCACGATCGATGGCCAATCCACCCAGGGGATGACCACCGAAGATGCGGTGAAATTGATTCGCGGTCCAGAGGGAACTGAGGTGGTTCTGGGGTTACGCCGCAACGGTCAGGTGCTGGATGTGCCGTTGACGCGGGCGCGTATCGAGATTCACGCCGTCAAGTCTGCTCTCAACGTGGCGCCGAACGGCCAAAGGATCGGTTACGTCCGGCTCAAACAGTTCAACGCCAATGCCTCCCGGGAAATGCGGAAGGCGGTGAAGAAGCTGGAAGCAGAAGGGGCTGAAGGGTATGTGTTGGACCTTCGCAGTAATCCAGGCGGGTTGCTGGAAGCCAGTGTGGACATTGCCCGGCAATGGCTGAATGAAGGCACAATCGTGAGCACACGCACCCGGGAAGGCATCAGGGATGTGCGTCGTGCCACTGGCAGTGCCATCACCGAAAAACCGCTTGTGGTGCTGATTGATCAATTTAGGTATGCTCGGGGTTCAGGGTAACTTTCTTGCGCAAGATGACGTCATCACAAATCGCTTGGAGACGATTAACTTATCTTCAGCTGGTGCCATTAGTCAATTGAACAACACGAACACAACTTTTGAACCTCTTATTATTTCTTCTTCAGATTCTATGTTGATGGATCGGTCTTTTGTTGAAAGTGTAACGGACC
>ERZ802830.2130-NODE-2130-length-18215-cov-7.58535_pt1 | contig 18215 bp, 18 predicted proteins | sample MGYA00345654_ERZ802830 | MGnify/ENA primary metagenome ERZ802830 (study PRJEB30503, sample SAMEA104212375) | marine metagenome | biome: Westerlies Biome; feature: [SRF] surface water layer (ENVO:00010504) within the epipelagic zone...; material: water...
AACCGACATCATCAGCTTGGAAGGCTGAGGTAATAAGCCATTATACGATACCCGCTAAATGGAGTTGCATTATACATAAAAATACAAATAATTAGCCTGAGTCTCTTAATCTTTGAATTTAAACATAAATCATTGAAAATAAACTGGTAAGGCACTTTTCTGAAGAGCAGATAAATTTATAATTGAATGGTGAAAAAATTACAATCTAGAAGAAATTTCTTAAAAACATCAATTGCAGGAGCTGGAGCTCTAATGGCATTTCATGCTGTGGGCAAAACAAAGTTCATCTTTGAAAAAACAAACAATAAAGCTCATGACATTTGGGATGGTTCTTTAACAGAAGATAAAAATGCTCTTTTTGACCTTCCGAATTGTCTAAAATACACAGAGGTAATCAATTCAGGTGACTTAATGTCGGATGGTTTGCTTTATGGAGGTGATCCTGACGGCATGGAATTCTTCGATCTTCCAGGTAAAAAATTAGCACTTGTTATTAATCATGAAACATCACATTTAGATACTTCATTAAATAAAACCACAGCTTACAGATCAGTGAACCGGATACCCTATTCAGGTGGTACCAGTACAGTTATTATTAATCAAGAAAACCTTTCAGTTGAAAAATCTTTTAGAAGCTTAACAGGAACAATTAAAAATTGTGCTGGGGGTAAAACTCCATGGAATACTTGGATTTCATGCGAAGAAACTTATCAAGATAATCATGGATATGCCTTTGAAGTTAATCCTCAAATTAAATTACATGGATACAAGCGCCTCTCAAATATGGGTCGATTTAAAAGAGAGGCCGTTGCAATAGACATAAATGATAATCTAGGTAGTGTTTATCAAACCGAGGATAGTCCCAACGGCCTACTCTATAAATTTGTACCCCTAAAAAAGACAGATTTAGCCGGGTCAGGAAAGCTTTATGCTCTAAAAGTTAGAAATCTAATAAATGCAGATAACAGCGAAGCTAAAATAAATATAGGAGATTCTTTTAATGTTTCTTGGGTAGAAATTCAAGATCCTGAAGCTGTATTGAAAAAAACTAAACATCAAGGAATTGAGAAAGGAGCTACAACGTTTAATGGCTCTGAAGGAATTATAGTTCAGAAGAATAATCAAGAAGAAAGTGAAGTCTTCTTTACTTGTAAATCAGGTGGTTTTAGTGGGTTAGGACAAATATGGAAATACAATACTTCTGAAGAAACATTAACCTTGTTTTATGAATCTTCAGATAAAGAAAAATTTTGGATGGGTGATAATATTACAATAGCCCCCTGGGGAGACTTAATTGTTTGTGAAGACAATGACAGTAATGCATGTAAATTACTAGGCTTCACCCCAAATGGGAAAATGTATACTCTTGGAAAAGTGTCATCCAATAACTCTACAGAAATAGCGGGTGTTTGCTTCTCTCCAGATGGATCAAAGATGGCCTTAAATCTTCAGCATGCCGGGAAAACCATAGTAATAACTGGAGACTGGGAAAAGATTAAAAACTTAAGTAAAACAATCTAGTACTGAGTTGTTAGATAAAGAGAATCTGAATTAAACATAAAAATTTTATGTCTGGTCTATTCTATAAATCAATTAATTTTCTTCTGAGATCAGTAAAATTTATGAAAATTAGCTTTTTAAGTATCTGTTCTCTGACAGTCTTATATCTAACAGCACAAGACTATGAATATACTAAATTAGATAAATCTACAACAGAAACAATTAACTCAAAGTCTTTTTCGATTGACCAATCATCATATTGCCGTAATAGATCTGATCCAGAAAGTGTTATATGGGAAGAAGACTTTTCTAGTCCAATCTTAAACAACTCTCATTGGTCATATTCAATAGGCAATGCGTTTAATTCAGGAACTACAACAGTTTATGGTTGGGGAAATAATGAACAACAGTTCTATAAAGATAAGAAATATAAAAATACAAATACTAATGATAATTTGTTCATTGAAGATGGATATTTAAAAATTCAACCCATGAAAAAAAAGTATAGAGGATTTGCCTATACTTCCGCACGTATACATACACAAAATAAAATATCTTACTCTTATCCATCTAAACTAACCTTCTGCTTTAAAAATCCAAAAGGCATAGGGCTTTGGCCGGCATTTTGGCTTTTACCTTTATCTACTGATACTTGGCCTACAGGTGGAGAAATAGATATCATGGAAGCAAGAGGAAGAATTACTAATATTGTGAGTTCAGCTCTACATTATGGAAATTCTCCATTAGACAAAAACTTTACTGTTAAAGAAATATCCGTACCTACATCTGTTAAATTTCAAGAGAAATTCCATTCAATTACTTTGGAATGGAGAAAAAATTCTCTCAAATTTTTTCTTAATGATGAAAATGAACCTTACTTATCCTTGGAACCAAGCTCTACAGGCATAAGTAACTTTAATTACCCCTTCAATGAATCTTTTTACCTAATTATAAATTTGGCTATTGGAGGAGAATTCGATAACAATTTAATTGATCCTTCCGCAATGTGTTTCAATAGAGAGTGTTCAAATCATGATGATCCTAATTCAAGAAGGTTTATAATTGATTGGATAGAGTACGCCAAGCTTGATTAATGCATAAACACTATTAATTTAGCTCAGCTAAGTGTTTATTAAATGGAGTAAAAATGAAATCATCAAAACAAATAAAATCTAACGTTTCTAGTCAAGGCCTATTAACTATTTCAATAGATGAGGTAGAAGTTCCTGAACCTAAAGATGGTGAAGTTATAATCAAAGTACAAGCTACACCAATTAATCCCTCAGACTTAGGGTTACTTGTTGGGCCAGCTGATGTTTCATCACTTAAAGTTATAGAACCAGGGTCTAAAGTTGAGATGCAAATACCAGAAGGTCTTATCAGGTCTGTATCAGCTAGATTTGATCAAAACCTACCAGTTGGTAATGAAGGTGCAGGTATTGTAGAGGCTGCTGGAAAAGGTGCAGAACATTTAATTGGCAAGACAGTGGGTGTTGCTGGTGGAGCTATGTATTCAGAATACAGATGCTTACCCGCTATGAGTTGTTTGGAAATGAATGAAGGCACTACTCCTGAACAAGCAGCATCATGTTTCGTAAATCCTTTAACAGCACTTGGGATGGTGGAAACAATGAGGATGGAAAACCACCAAGGACTTGTACATACAGCTGCTGCTTCTAATTTAGGACAAATGCTTATTAAGATTTGCTCTGACGAAGAAGTACCTTTAGTAAATGTAGTTAGAAAAGAAGAGCATGTAGACCTCTTAAAATCCTTAGGAGCTAAATATGTCTGTAATTCTAGTGCGGACACTTTTATGGAAGATCTGGTTGATGCACTAGTAGAAACTGGGTCAACATTAGGTTTTGATGCTACAGGTGGAGGAAAACTTGCAAGTCAAATACTCACCGCCATGGAAATAGCAGCTAATAAAACTGCAACAGAATACAGCAGATACGGATCAGATAAATTTAAACAAGTTTATATATATGGCGGACTAGATAGAAACCCCACTACACTAACAAGATCTTTTGGTTTTTCTTGGGGTCTTGGAGGTTGGTTACTGACTCCATTCATAGGAAGGGTTGGCCAGGAACGATTTGGAGAATTAAGGAAAAAGGTTGCAGATGAGATAGATTCAACTTTTAAAAGCGGATATTCAAATGTAATTTCTTTGGAAGATGCCTTGGAAGAAAATAATATTCTCGCGTACACAAAACAAGCCACAGGAAAGAAATATCTTATAAAACCAGATGCTTAATAAATGCCTAAAGAGTTAACTCAAGACTGGCTTGATTGGATCTTTGAAAATATTCAAAGAGGCTGTGATCGTAAGGAATTATTAGATATTCTTTTAAAGGAAGGCTTTGATCCTCAACTTTGTAAAATTGCTCTTGGTTATGAATTATCAAAGAATGAGATAAAAAATAAACAAGAAAAAGTATTCTTAAATCCCAAAAATTTTGCTATCTCTGCAGATCAAATTAGAGATGTTTCTGCTGAAATTTATGAGATAGAGGGATTTTTGAATGATGATGAATGTAATCTTTTAATTAATAAAATTAAAAGTAAGCTAAGGCCATCCACAATAGCCACTTCAGGTATTTATGATGATTCATTTAGAACAAGCAGTACGTGTGATTTAGGCAATCTAGAGGATCTATTTATGCAAGAGATAGATAGAAGGTTGTGTAATTTTATTGGCATAGATTCTTCTTTTGGAGAAATAGTGCAAGGTCAACACTACCTAGAAAATCAAGAATTTAAGGCACACACTGATTATTTTGAAGGCACGCAATTACTTGAACACGACGGTGGTAGAGGTCAAATAAGCTATACATTCATGATATACCTTAATGACGTCATTGAAGGCGGAGAAACAGAATTTCCTAAATTAAATAAATCCTTTATACCCAAAAAAGGTACCGCTTTAATATGGAATAATTTGAATGAAGATGGAAGTCTAAACAGCAATACCATTCATCAAGCCCACCCTGTCTTAAAAGGAGAGAAAACGGTTATTACTAAATGGTTTAGACAAGCAAGTTTAACTCTCGATGATAAAACGGATGATTTAAATAAACATATTCAGACTTACACTGATGAAGGATTTAAAAAAGAACAATTAGATGCAGATCTATTTAATGAGATAAAAGAGTATCTTGCTCTGCATAAAGATGATTTCTACGATGAATTTGTAGAAGGAAACTTTATCCAATCGGATAAAGTAGATGTACCAAGTAGATTATTTGAATTAAGTGATGAGTTAAAAAATAAAATTCATAATTCCTTACAAAAACCAATGGAAGCATGGAGTAAGACGAAATTAGAGCCAACTTTTGTATATGGTATTCGGGACTACAAAAAAGGAGCTGTATTAATTCCACACAGAGATCGAAATGAAACTCACATCATTAGTGCCATTATCAATATCGACAAAAAAGTCGAAAAAGATTGGCCCTTAGAAATTGATGATCACTTTTACAGAAGACATGAAGTATTTTTAGAGCCTGGAGAAGTACTGTTTTATGAAAGTGCTAGGCTTTTACATGGAAGACCAGCCCCATTAAAAGGTGAGAGTTATTCAAATATATTTTGTCACTATATGCCTAAGCATTAAATCACCTATCTTTGCTTGTTCTAATTACAGTTAAAGCTAAAAAATATGTATTTGATGCGGCCCATAATAAATATGAAAGGGTAATTAAATTTTTACTGGATTGAGGGAGGTAAAGTAACACAATAGTGGCTAGCATCCATAAAAGCAGTATGAATAAAGAGGTCTTTCTGAGTTGTACAACTCGAAATGGGTGAAGATATTTAAGGGGTATAAATGTCAGAACCGCAAAAATAAGGATTAAGTAGAAATTAGTGAGTGCAGAAGTATTAAGAAGATAGAAATATAAAATAACAACGTTCCAAAGGGCAGGAAAACCGGAAAAATAAAAATCACTGGTTTTTACTTTATTATTTGCAAAAGTATAACAAGACACTATAAGAACAATAGAAGCCGAGAGAAGCTCAAGTCCTTCAGGCACAAACCCACACCAGTAAATTACAAAAGAAGGAATAAAAGTATAGTTTAAAAAATCTATTATATTATCTAAGATTTCTCCATTAATATTAGGAGTGTGCACTTTGACATTAGCAGCCCTTGCAAGTGTTCCATCTATTCCGTCTACAAATAACGCTAATGCCAGAAAAAAGAAAACAGCTGGTATATTCTGATCAATCGCAAAAATTAACGCTAAAAAACTAAATACGACACCTGAGATTGTAAAAAGATGAACCAGGTAGGATAAGCTGACTTTAACCAAGAGGATGTGAATTACTTAAGTTTCTCTAACATTTCTCCCATCATTTGATGGAGAGTATTAACCGCCTGCAGTGGTCTCACTAAAACTTTAAATTCCGTGATTTTATTCTCTTCATTCCAAGTAATAAGATCTATACCGTTAACATAGATTCCATTCATCTCTGTTTCAAACTCTAGACATGCTTGATTTTCATATACTATTTCTTTTATATATTTAAATTTTGAAGATTTGGTTGCAGGTTTTCCTTCTTTACTTTTACTGCTAAACACCCCCGAAGCTGCTGTTAAATATAATTTTGTTATATCTTTGCCTTTTTGCGGTGTGTAAACAACCGGTGAATAAAAGATAACATTATCGTCCAAAAGGTCATCTAAAAGGTCTAAAGCATTTGAGTTGCCGCCTTTCATTATTTGATGCCATTTTTCTAATGCACTCATAGTGTTTCCTTGTTATTAAATTTATTACTTTTTTGGCGGGGCTGGCAGGATTCGAACCTGCTACCTTCTAGTTCGTAGCCAGACACTCTATCCAAATGAGCTACAGCCCCATGAATAGATTATAACTCTTTACCTTATAAGTTCGTTAGATCGTTTTAATCTTCTTTGACTATTCGATCGTAAACTTCTTCTCTGTGAATCTTAACTTCTTGTGGAGCCGTAATTCCAATTCTTACTTGGCCTCCCCTTATATCTAAAACAGTGATTTTAATGTCATCACCTATAAACATTGATTCTTCAGCTTTCCTGCTTAGTACCAACATAAACCCTCCCCAGTAATTTATGTAATTCTAATACACCTTATCAATTAAAATTAACCTTGGGAAGATAATGATGGAGACAATTTGTCCTAAATTATTTCTTGAAGCTGATCCAACGAAGCTATCATTCCGGCTCGTATTGCGTCAGCAAACTCAGGAGGATCAATTTCTGTAGACCATTGCAATAATGTTTCTTTGTCCTGTTTTATAAGCTTAATCTTTGCTAAGTGGTGATTTATAGGAGCCATCGTCTCAATTGCAGAATAAGTAAGTTCCATTTCACTATCATTACAGTCGATTATTCTCTCTACTAACTTACCCATACCAGACATCTTAAAGGTACGTTCGTCGCCATTCACTTCAATACTTTCAACACCAGGAACCCAATCACACCTGGAAATATCACCAATAATTTCCCATATTCGTTCTGGTTCGACTGTATAAATTCTAGTTTCTTCTATCTTTTTCATTATGTTGATTACTAACTATTTTTTGCTGCGTCTGGTGCCTCTATGTCACTAGGCACAAAGAAATCAGGAGCCAATTGATCAAAAGGCACTTCTGCATATTGAGAAAAATCAGTTACTCCATTTTCTGCTAATAAATTGTCGTCTATACAAAAGTTTCCTGTAAATTCTTTAGAGTCTTTAGTTAAGATAACATATGCTGCATCGCCCATAATTTCTGGTGTCCTTGAAATATTCATTACTTCGTCTCCCCCTAATGCATTTTTTATTGCAGCTGTTGCAATTGCTGTTCTGGGCCATAGTGCATTTACGGCAACTCCTTCTCCTTTGAACTCCTCAGCCATGCCTAGTACACAAAGACTCATGCCAAACTTAGCAATGGTGTAAGCAACATGAGGGCCAAACCATTTAGGGTCCATGTCTAAAGGGGGTGATAAGTTAAGAATATGTGGATTGTCTGATTTAATTAAATGAGGTAAACATACTTTACTTACAAGAAATGTACCTCTTGCATTGATCTGGTTCATCAGATCATATCTCTTCATATCAGTTTGAAGAGTTCCTGTTAACTGAATAGCTGATGCGTTATTTATACAAATATCAATACCTCCAAACTCCTCAACACCTTTATTAACAGCATTTCTAACATTTTCTTCATCACGAATGTCGCAAACAACTGGAAGAGCTTTTCCTCCTGCTTCAATTATTTCATCTGCAGCTGTATAAATAGTTCCAGGTAGCTTTGGATGTGGATCCGCAGTTTTGGCTGCCAAAATTATATTTGCACCATCTTGTGCTGCTCTTTTTGCTATGGCAAGACCAATTCCACGACTCGCACCTGAAACAAATAATGTTTTATTATTAAGGTTATTCATATCTTTCTCCTTTAATTTGGCAATATTCCTAATTTTTTTTCACAAAATGAAATTATCTGACCGGCAATATCCATTTCTAATGTCTTCTCTATTCCCTGAATGCCAGGCGAACTATTCACTTCAAGGACTAATGGTCCTCTCTTACTTCTAAGTATATCAACTCCAGCTACTGATAACCCAATAGCTTTAGCCGCTCTTATAGCAATACCTCTTTCCTTGGCTGTTATAGTAGTGCTTTCAGCAACTCCCCCTTGATGCAGATTTGATCTAAAATCGTTTTCTTTATTAGATCTCAATATATAACCAACCACTTTTCCATCTATTACAAGACATCTAAGATCCTCTCCTTTCGACTCTTCTATATATTCTTGAACCAAGAAGTTAGCTTGCAATCCTCTAAATGCATTAATTACAGTTTCGGCAGCCTTCTTGGTTTCTGCAAGGATTACTCCTTTTCCTTGTGAAGACTCCAATAATTTAATAACCAAGGGCATGGTACCAACAGTGTTTATGACCCCTGTAGTATCTTTGGGTGATGAAGCAAAGCCGGTAACCGGCATATTGATATTTGCTGAAGCAAGTAATTGATGTGCTAATAGCTTATCTCTTGAGTTTGCTATAGCTTGAGGATCATTTAGAGGAATTGCACCAGTCAACTGAAACTGTCTTGTTACCGCCAATCCATATGAAGTTATAGAAGCTCCAATTCTAGGAATAACAATATCATATTTAGGTAAAGGACTTGAATCGTAATAGATTTCTGGATTGCCCGTATCTACATCTAAATAACAACGAGTAGAATTAATTGGTTCAACCTGATGGCCTCTTTGTTGGCCGGCTATAACGATTCTTTTTGAAGTGTAATTGTTAGGTTCTCGAGTTAATAGGGCTATCCTCAAAGCTCGTCTAGATTTCAGAACTCTTTTCTTTCTTGTAGAGTATGGATTCTTTAACTGAGGTTGTCCATTTAAGAAGCTTTCATTTGGGTAAACTGTCATTTCAGGGCCTATAGCACTTCTACCTAATAGCATGCGGTATTGCATAGTATGTCTATCTGTCAGGGAAGTCTCTATCTGCCAAGTATTCCCAGAAATTTCAATATCAGTTTTAATGAAATATCTCTTTTCTGATTCACCATTAGAGCTAGTTACTTTTCTTCTTCCTGTTAGTGGTGCAGAGCATGAAACAGTGAAATTGGGTTTTTCAGGTAATGGAGATATTTCAAATCTTACAAATTTTTTCTTTTTAACTTTAAAAACTTCAATATGCTTGGCATGCAGAACAGAGGTTTGAGCTCCAGTATCTACCTTAGCTTTTATATAGGGAAGGTTTATGGCAGGTAAACTTACCCACTCTTCCCATCCTAAATCTATATTTGCATTCATATTCTTTTATATGGCGGAGAGAGAGGGATTCGAACCCTCGAAGGCTTTAACACCTTACACGCTTTCCAAGCGTGCGCATTCGACCACTCTGCCATCTCTCCTGTCGGAGCGCAGTCTACTATAAAAATTTTAACAAAGAAGACTTTATAGAAAATATTTTAACTAGAACTATTCAAAAAAAACCCCGCTTTGGCGGGGTTTTTTAATTTCTTAGAAATTTAATCCAAAACGCATTCCGTATCTCTCTGGCTCTCTAGCTGCCAATGGTCTTGTTAAACCAACAGCTGAAGAATTTTGACCTACAGAAAGTAAGTTTTGTTCATCTCCAACATTTTGACCGTAAATCTGAACATACCAGCTATTATCAAGCGGTGCTAAAGTGACTTGTAGATTTAACTCTGTCCAAGATGGAATTTCATCATAATCAAGATTAAAGATTCTTGTATACCTTGAAGCTTGATGATAAACATCCGCCCTATAAGTAATGTTTAAGTCATTATAGGTATGTTGATATTGTGCTCCTACACTTAAAGTGTATTCGGGATGTGTTAAAGAATTACCAGAAAGGTCTGTCTCTTGACCTTCCCCCCAAACACTATTTAGATCATATCCTAACGATTGTATCATTGCGGCATAACCAGCCCTATCTGCCAAAGATGGTAGATGTCCCTCAGCTGGGAAAATTCCTAATGAAGGCAATAGATAACTAACAGGTGTTAACTCTCCATATGTCCTGTCACCATGAAATTCTGCTGGTATTAGTGCAGCCTGAAGAGGTGTTCCGGCAAAAGTACCACCCAGCCAAGCGCTATAAACAGCCGCAGCGACATCTTTTCTAACAACCATTATTTCTGACTCTGTGTCCTTCATCATATGCCAGTTACTATTAGCTGTAGTCATTTGAAGATCAGCATTGTAAATATCTATTTGGGCGCTATCTTGGATTTCTGAATCCTGATAACTAACAGCCGCATTAAGAGAGAGACCCGGTAAAAATTCGGGAGCCCATAAAATATCAGCTTCAAGGCCAAAAGTTTCAACATCAATACCTTCAGTAAGGGAGACTTTGTTAACCACCCTTGTAGTATGGAACCCCTCAATATCGTAATAGTACAAAGAGGCATTTAGACGTATATTCTGATCAGGAAAATCTGTTTTAATACCAGTCTCGTAAGCTGTTATTTCAGTTTCAGGATAGGAGGTTGGTGTGTCTGGAAATAATATTGGATCAATAGCTCCATTAAAACCACCCACTTTCACACCGGTAGATACACTTCCATAAACCATCGTGTCTTCATCAACAAAGTAATCAACTACAAACCTTCCTGTTGTATTTGAAACATCCATTTCTGGAAGAACCCCTGTAGCGGCTATATAGGCTTCACCATAACCTGGAAATGCTCCTGCCAATGGCGTGAAACCTGTACCAAGACCACCCATTCCAACAATATTGATAAAAGGTTGCCTCGAATAAGATTCTTTATAGTCATCAGAGGTTCTAAAACCCAATGTAAATCTTAGATCTTCAGTAGCTTGAATATAAAGCTCACCAAAGAAAGACTCAGAATCAGTGACCATCTTTTCATCGGTTCTATAAAAAGGAGGATATAACTGTAACCCTCCTCCGCCTACTAACGCTAAAGCATCCAATCCTGTTGCTGGTACATCATAAGTTCTTATTCCATTAGATTTTGTATCTATAGCTCCCAGCATAAAGTTATACGTACCGTCAAAAGAAGAAGTGACTCTTATCTCCACATTCTCCATCTCTGTGGTAAATAGAATATTGTCATACCCGGTAGGATAAGTTAGGTTGGCCTGAACACAACCTCCATAGATACCAGCGGTAAAATCTTCTAAGTTACAGTTAGGTCCATAACCTGACATAGGTACAACTCCACCTGGAAATGCTGCTGTATCATTAAATCTTAATGTTTGCATTTCTTCAGAAACAAAAGCACTTTGTCTGTTATATATTCTTTCTTTCTCTGATGCAGAAATATTAAAAGAAAGTGACTCTGTAATATCTCCATCAATAAGGAGTTGATTTGTATGCTGATCTACCTTGTAAAAAGGCTCTGCTCCTAAACTCACTTCCCAATATCCTTGTGGTGCACCAGACATATCGGTTGTAGGTGTAAAATCAATAAGACCATAAGCTACCATGATATTTTCTACATAGGTTCCCATTGGATGGGTTAGTTCATACACATCTTTTACTCCAATCGTACAACCTACAACTAATGAGGTGTCTCTTTGGCACTGAGTGTTGTTAAAAAGATTTCTAGAAGAATCTTCGTCGTAGCTTTCGTGAACTAAAGTTGCACTAAATCTATCATTCTCATATCTTAATGACGCTCTTTTGGATTCAGAATCTCTTCCATCGATATCATCATCCAATCTTTTCGAATAGATATTTTGAACATATCCATCTCTTTTATTACTAGAAAAGGCCAATCTTAAAGCCAATGTATCCTCTATGATGGGAAGATTAGCATGAGCCTTTACGTTAGTTCCGTCATATTCATAAACATCAAAATCGACACTAGAACTCCACTCAGTAGTATCAGGCTTGGCGGTAATTAAATTTATGACTCCGCCGATAGAGTTTTTACCAAAAAGTGTTCCTTGAGGGCCCCTAAGAACCTCTACACGCTCCATATCAAAAAAGTTGCCGTCTTGCATGGTTGTTCTTCCCATTGGAAGATCATTCATGTGTATCTCAACTCCACTATCCGAAGTAGCCCCAACAGCAAAATTTCTTAAACCCCTTATAGCAAAAGATCCACCTGAATCTGTAGGACTAAATTGCAAACCTGGGACTACAAGCTGCAGATCACTTCCTCCCTCTATTTGTTGTGTTTCTAGACCTTCAGAATCGAAAGCCGATACTGCGATAGGAACGTCTTGTAAGCTTTGCTCTTGTCTCTGTGCCGTTACGACAACCTCGTCAAATACAGATTCGTCTGACTCATCTGTGAAAATGGGGAATGATATTACTGAAATAAGCAATATTTGGATAAGATTTCTCATGCTACCCTCCTTAGTAAAATAATGATGTCTTAATACTGCCGATCTTACTTGATTTCTATTTAAAGATTAAGCTTTATTGAAATTAATAATGAGGTGGCTTTTCTTCACTATCTTGGATTTCACTGCCTTTTAATAAAAGATCTAGTGCAGAGGTTAATTGGTGGTTCAAGGCGGTAATTTCCTGTTGTTGTTTTCTAACTTCAGAACTAAGTCTTTCAATAGCATCTTCTTGAAAGGCATTTTTGGCCTCTAATTCATTTATTCTTTTCTCAAGGTTAGTGTCCATAATCTACAAGGCATTTATTAATGGGAAGTTCATAAATCTAAGATAAATATAATATCTATCATTGTCTCTCTTCTCTAGACATATTTATTTCTAAACCGGCTGTAGTCCTGACTGGATTAATTTCGATTCCACCTCTTCTTAGAAAATTTGCTCTAACAGACAATTTATCCAATCGACACCTTTTATTAATATCAACAAAAATTCTTTCAACACACTCCTCATGAAAGCCTTGATGATTTCTATAGGATAAGAGGTATCGTAGCAACCCCAAATGATTTATTGCAATACCTGAATATGAGATATAAATTGTAGCCCAATCTGGTTGAGCAGTTACAGGACATAAACTCCTAAATAGACCGCAAGAGAGATCTTCACTTGCTTCCTTTTCTTCTGGCTCTATAACCAAGGAATTAGGATAAGAGTCAATTTTTTCTATAGCCAAGGAATCCAATGAAAGATGAGTATCTTCTATTGCTCTAGGTGAGCTCACCAAATCAACTTCCACTTCTGTTTTTAGAGTATTCTCTAGATCTGATCGAATCAAACTACTCACTTCGTCAATGGTACTAAATTTCTTATTATTTAGAGAATAAAGGTAGAGTTTAAGTGATTTAGATTCAACGAAATACTTAGAATCACTGCTATAAGCTATATTGAGGATTCTATTTTGAGGAATTCCTCTTAAATTGAGCCACGAAGCCTCATAAGAAGTCCAATAATCCTTGCCATGCATTGTAGAAGAAAATTCTTGAAGGCCAGATCTAACTCTTGAATCTAATCTACTTAAAGGTGTTAATAAAGAAGAGTCATATTCTGTTGGTATATGACTATTTTTTCCTAAGAGGGAATCTTTCATTCGTTATGATCTTATTCCTCGCCCTTTATCTAAAGACCATAAACAGATTGCAGTTAAAAGAATAATAAATCCAACTATCATGAATAATGCTGAGTTTATTGAAAAGCCAAGTGACTCTAAATCAGAAGAGCCTAGAATAGAATATCTAAAAGCATTAATCATATAGAGAATGGGGTTGGCCAAAGAAACAGTCTGCCAAAAGGTTGGTAAGAGCTGAATCGAATAAAAAACACCTCCTAGATAGATCAAAGGTTGCATGATAAATGTTGGAACAATTGAAATATCATCAAATGATTCTGCAAATAACGCATTTAAAAAACCTCCTAAAGAAAATAAAACAGAGGTTGAAATAACAACAAATATACTTAAGGTCCAATTAACCACTGAAAGATCATAGAACCATAAAGACACAAAAGTCACTATTGCTCCAACCAGTAAACCTCTGGCAACTCCACCCAAGACCCATCCTAAAAGGATTAAATAATGCGGCAATGGCGTGATCAATAATTCTTCGATACTTCTTGCAAATTTCTGTCCAAAAAAAGATGAAACTACATTTGAATAAGAATTACTTATAACAGACATCATAATCAATCCGGGGATCATAAATTGCATATAATCAAATCCTCCCATCTGCCCTATTCTCTTGCCTATAAGTGTTCCAAAAATAACAAAATAAAGCATTATCATTATTGCAGGAGGTATTAAGGTTTGAGTCCATATCCTCATAAATCTGTGAATTTCCTTATATAGGATAGTAAGTAAGGCCCTGTACTGTTCTAAAGGAGTCATTCTTTATCTTCTGTTAAAACTGAATCAACAAGACCCAAGAATAGCTCTTCTAATCTGCCCGTCTCATTTCTCATACTAGAAATCTCTATCCCAGAACTGGAAAGTATTTGAAAGACTGAATTTAGTCCTTGACCCTTACCAACTGTTACTTTGAGTTTTTGAGGGTTTTCCAAAACCATTTCAAAATCTAAAGACTTCGGTAGAGAAGATATAGGTTTAGAAAGATCAAATACAAAGGTTTCAACTTCAAGACGAGTTAGTAATTCTTGCATACTTGTATTTTCAACTATCTCGCCAGAATCAATAATTGCAATATTTCTGCACAGTCTTTCTGCCTCTTCAAGATAATGAGTAGTTAAAATGATAGTTGTCCCATTGTTATTTATTTCAGTTAAGAAATCCCAAAGAGATCTTCTAAGCTCAATATCAACTCCTGCAGTTGGCTCATCTAATATCAATAAATCAGGGTTATTAACTAATGCCTTTGCAACCATAACTCGGCGTTTCATGCCTCCAGATAATTTACGCGCCTGCTCATCTCTTTTATCCCATATATCTAATTTTCTCATATAGTGCTTGGCATTATCACGAGCCTCTTTAAAACTAAGACCATAATATCCAGCTTGGTTTCTAATGATGTCACCAACTTTTTCGAATTGATTAAAGTTAACTTCTTGACCAACTACACCTAACTTTTTCTTAGCTAAGGAATGATTTTCATCTATATCTATATCAAGTATTTTTACCTGACCAGAAGTTTTTGTAACTAGAGAACTTATAATACCTATAGTTGTAGATTTACCTGCTCCATTAGGTCCTAATAATGCAAAAAAATCTCCTTGTTCAACGTCTAAATCAATCCCCTTTAAGGCCTGCAAACCTCCTGCATATTCTTTCTTAAGATTTGAGATTGAGAGAGCTTTCATGAGTTTACTTACTCAAAAAAGCCATACTGTCTTCGAGACCCCTAATGGTTAGAGGAAACATATTATCTTCAACGAGACTCCTCGTCAGCTCAACAGAAGCGCTGTATTCCCAGTGCTCTTGAGGTACAGGATTTAGCCAAACTAGTTTGTCATAAATCCCAACCATTCGTTTCATCCATAATGCTCCAGCTTCTTCATTCCAGTGTTCAATACTGCCACCTGGATTAGTTATCTCGTATGGAGCCATGGTTGCATCACCTACAAAGATTATTTTATAGTCAGCTGAGTACTTGTGGATTATGTCTTCAGTAAAAACTCTTTCATTTTGCCTTCTTCTATTATCTTTCCATACAGTCTCATAAATAAAATTATGAAAGTAAAAATATTCAAGATTCTTAAATTCAGTCTTAGCAGCTGAGAATAATTCTTCACAAATTTTAATATGCGGATCCATCGAGCCACCAACATCAAATAGAACTAAAACTTTTACAGCATTTCTTTTTTCTGGTCTAAATCTAACATCTAAGAGGCCCGCTTTTTTAGCAGTTGAACTAATAGTATTATCTAGATCAAATTCTTCATTAGCGCTATCCCGTATTAGTTTTCTTAGTCTTCTTAATGCAACCTTCATATTTCTAGTACCAAGCTCAACATCATCATCAAGATTTTTAAAGTCCCTAGCTTCCCATACTTTAGCTGCTTTACCTTTGCCGCCTTCTCCACCTACTCTTATACCCTCTGGATTTTCACCAGAATTACCAAAAGGAGAAGTGCCTCCTGTACCTATTTGCTTACTCCCTCCCTCGTGCCTCTCTTCCTGTTCTTCTAGTTTCTTTTTGAATGCCTCAAGAAGTTTTTCTAAGCCTCCTAGAGATTCAATTTCTTTCAACTCTTCTTCGGTGAGATGTTTTTCGAATTCAGCTTTTAACCATTCATCAGGTATCAGCATTTCCAAAATATCATCGATACTCTCAATGCCCTTGAAGTAGATATCAAAAGCTCTATCAAACTTATCGTAGTGTTTTTCATCTTTAACAAGAATAGCTCTACTTAAAAAGTAGAACTGTTCCATGTCAGCAAAAGCAAGTCTTTTGTCTACAGCCGCTATTAGATCTAACAGCTCCCTCAAAGAACAAGGAATGCCTGTAGCTCTTAATGTATTAAAAAGAGATATGAACATTGATTAATTTGTATTACCTTCTCGCCTTGCCATGAATGCCAACCTTTCTAAAAGCTGAACATCTTGCTCATTCTTAACGAGAGCACCATATAGAGGTGGTATAGCTTTAGACGGATCTCTATTTTTAAAGATTTCATCAGGAATATCATCAGCCATGAGAAGCTTTAACCAGTCAATTAACTCAGAAGTAGAAGGTTTTTTCTTCATACCCGGAACTTTTCTTATATCAAAAAATATTTCCAGGGCATCCTTAACTAAATTCTTTTTAACCTTAGGATGATGCACCTTAACAATTTGCTCCATGGTGGTTCTATCTGGAAAATTAATATAATGGAAGAAGCATCTTCTTAAAAAAGCATCAGGAAGTTCTTTTTCATTATTACTTGTAATAATTACCAAAGGTCTTTGAACGGCTTTAATTGTTTCTTTGGTTTCATACACATAAAATTCCATACGATCAATTTCTTGCAGTAGGTCATTTGGAAATTCAATATCTGCTTTATCTATTTCATCAACAAGCAGAACTGCTCTTTCATCTGATGTGAATGCCTCCCACATCTTTCCTTTTTGTATGTAGTTGGATATATCTTTAACTCTTTCATCCCCTAATTGAGAATCTCTAAGTCTTGTAACAGCATCATACTCATAAAGACCTTGTCTTGCTTTTGTTGTGGATTTGATATGCCATTCTATAAGAGGCATATTAAGTGATTCAGCTACTTGCTCAGCTAGCATAGTTTTACCTGTTCCTGGTTCACCTTTAATTAATAGAGGCTTCTCAAGTTCTATAGCGGCATTTACGGCCATACTAAGGTCTTCAGTTGATATATAAGAATCAGTCCCTTTAAATTTCATAATATTTCCTTTTTAAATGTAGCGTGACTTTATCATACACGCTAAAAAAATCACTACGTTACTAGCAAAGCTACTTTAGTCTTCTATCTAACGAATAGACGTATGAGCTAAGCACGTGAGGTATCTATTTTCTTCAGGGGAAGAAAAAGCTTAATTTTCAGATTTTATTTTTCTTGCGCTGATCAGTAAAAGCACCGAAGCAACAATCTCAAAAATTATAGCTGAGGTGAGATACTCTGTTCCGTGGAATGTACCTGCTGAAATTCTGAATATAGCAGCCGAACCCAGCAAAGAAATAGTTGTATAGAGCCACAGATGTTCATTTCTATAGGCCCCAATAATTGCCATTAAACCTGCTGTAAAAAAGAAAGAAGTAAAATCACCTATTTGTGTATTTCCACCCTCTCCTTCTAGTAGGGACATAGATAATCCTGCCGCTGCTGAAGACGGGTCAAATAACCAATTTAATGCCTGTAAGAGCATTAACACTCCAATAATTCCCGATATTAATCTAGCCCACATAACTTTCTCCTTATTTATTTGTAACTCTTACTAATTTTCCTTTAGGTCCATCAGTTGCCAAAATCAAACTTCCATCAGGCGACGTTGCAATATCTCTTATCCTGCCTAAATCGCTAAATAGTATTTCTTCTTTTGTAATTTTGGATCCTAATATTTCTAAACGCCTTACATCTCCAGGTACCAAAGCTGATATGAATAAACTATTTGTCCACTCAGGAAATTTATTACCTTCGTAATATGTCATACCTGAAGGGGCAATAGATGGAACCCAGTACTTGATGGGCTGTTCCATGCCTTCTTTTTCTGTGAAAGGAGAGATGGTAGCTCCACTGTAGTCCTTGCCATAAGTTATAGCAGGCCAGCCGTAATTTTTAGAAGGTTCAGCTATATTTAACTCGTCTCCACCCATTGGTCCATGTTCATTTTCATACACGACACCGTTTACAACTGAAATACCTTGTAGAT